>Ga0163147_10000184_pt1 | contig 93274 bp, 63 predicted proteins | sample OliLakLV19MP6G1_FD_148597 | JGI IMG/M metagenome (GOLD analysis project Ga0163147, IMG submission 148597) | Freshwater microbial mat bacterial communities from Lake Vanda, McMurdo Dry Valleys, Antarctica- Oligotrophic Lake LV.19.MP6.G1 | ecosystem: Environmental > Aquatic > Freshwater > Lake >... | reverse complement strand
ACCTTAGGAACGGTGTCAAAATAACTTCCCAATTTGATGCCATTCTTTTGCCGCCATCCATCCTATCTTTTTCGTTAAATAGCCCCACTATTCGCCTCAAAAGATAGTTGGCTAACGCCAAAATAATGGGCCTGAAATTGGAAAGTTATTTTGACGCCGTTCCTAAGGGGTTTTCTGCTGACGGCAAAAACGAGTGCTTTTTTTGACAGTTTTTGCGTTATTGAAGGAGCATAGTTGAGATTACATGACTGAAAAAAGGTGAAAAATGACGAAAAAAGAACCGTTTTTGACTCCGTGAGAAAATCCCCAACATACTCTAAAATTCGCGGTATCCCCAAATCACCAATTCAACAAATCAACATAACCACATCATGGTCGTCCGCAAAGACACAGACAATTGTAGCGCAATCCTCACCGTCATCATCACCCGCGAGGTACTGAAACCCAAACTCGATGCCGAACTCAAAAAAGTTCGCCAGAAGATGCCTGTTAAGGGCTTCCGCCCCGGCCAAGTGCCGATGGACTACCTCAAAAAAATGTATGGCTCGTCCATTTTCACCGAGACGCTCAACGAGATGTTCAGCGAGGAATTGGTGGCCTACTTGCGCGAATCCCGAATCAACATTTTAGGTCAACCGCTTCCCGCTGAAGACCAGCAGCAGAAGTTTTCCATCAACATCAGCAATCCTGACCCAGAATACGCCATTGATTATGAGGTCGGTTTTGTACCAAAAATCGAGATTCAGGGCCTTGATAAAAGCCATTCCTACGAACGGCTCACGGTGAACAACCTCGACGAACTCGCCGAGGAAGACCTGAAATATGCCCGCAAACGTATAGGCGAACGGACCAACCCTACCGATGGCATAGAAGAGAATGATATTGTGAAAATATCGGCGCACGAACTTGCTTCCGCCGAAGGTGAAGCAAAAGAAGGCGGCTGGGAAAGCCCTATGACTTTTTTAGTAAAAAATATCAAGGACGAAGCTTTTAAGGCTAAATTGCTCACACTGAAAACGGGCGATTCGCTGTGTTTCAATGCCCGTTCGGTAGAAAAGCATGAAAAGGAAGAAATGCACCGCAAGTACATTCTTGCCCTCCCCGATGGCGACAACCGCGAGGTGGGTGATTGGTTTGAAGGAACCATTGATGAAGTGAGCCGGGTGGCCGAAGCGGAGCTGGACCAGGAGTTTTTCGACGGATATTTTGGCCAAGGCGTGTCGAGCAAGGAAGAAGCTATTGAGAAATTGAAAGTTGGCATCTTGCAATTTTATGAAGTGCGTTCCAATGCGCTGCTCTTCCGCTCACTTCAAGAGCGGCTGTTAGAATTGAACAAGGTAGAATTGCCCGACAAATTCCTCAAACGTTGGCTTGGAGTGACCAATCAGGGCAAGCTCGATCCCGCCCAAATTGAGCGCGAATACCCCGCCTTTTCTGGCAACCTGCGCTGGTCCATTATCCGTGACGACCTCATGGAAGCATTTGGCGTTGAAGTCAGCGACGAGGAATTAAAGGAGGAATTTGCCCGTCGTGTGCGCAACTATTTTCAGGCTGATTTGCCTGCGCACATCATGGAGAGCAGCATTGAACGCCTTATGAAAGATGAAAAAGATGTGGAAAACACCCGTCGCGAACTTGAGTCCGACAAATTGCTCGAAGCCGTTCGCGGTCAGGTGACCCTTGTAGACAAAGCAGTTTCGTCAGAAGAATTCCACAAAATCGTGGAAGAAGTGACAGCCAAGGCAAAAGCGGAGCAATCAGAAGATGTCTCCATGCGCACTACGCTCGAAGAGGAACTATGAACGATAAACTATAAACGATGAACATAACTGGATTGGTCGTTCATCGTTTATAGTTCATCGTTCATCGTTCCAAGTTTATAGTTTATTTCAGTTCCATTTTTTTGGAGCGTAACCTTGTTGCGCATTCGTTGTTTCCTTTGCCTCATAAAACTTGAGTTTCGGTTTCTACTTTTTGTAAATAGAAGATGCTGAATCTCTAAAAAATTGCTTTTCAAAATGTTTGACAAAAATGAATTTCAGAAGTATGCCACGAAACATCTTGGCATGAGCAGTATGCACCTCGAAAAATACATGGGAACCTCGGTGCCTGGCATCCAGGCTTTCACGCCTTATGTCATCGAAGAGCGCCAGTTGAACGCCGCCGCATTGGACGTGTTCAGCCGCCTGATGATGGACCGTATCATTTTCATGGGCGTGCCGGTCACGGAGTATGTGTCCAACGTCATTCAAGCACAGTTGCTGTTCCTGGAAAGCACCGACCCAAAGCGCGACGTGCAGATGTTCATCAACAGCCCCGGAGGTTCTGTGATTGACGGCCTCGGCATTTACGATACCATGCAGTATGTAGCACCTGATGTGGCCACAATCTGCACGGGCTTGGCGGCTTCCATGGGCGCCGTTTTGCTTGCGGCTGGCGCGAAGGGCAAGCGCAGCGCATTGTTTCACAGCCATGTGATGATCCACCAGCCAATGGGCGGTGCACAAGGGCAGGTTTCTGACATCGAAATCTCCTACAAGCTTATCAAAAAGATGCAAAAGTCGCTTTACGACATCCTCGCTCACCACACCGGTAAACCTTATAAGAAAATCGAAGAGGATTGCGACCGCGACAACTGGATGAGCAGCTTAGAGGCCAAGGAATATGGCCTTGTAGACGAAGTGCTCGACCGCAACAACCCGAAAAAAGCTAAAGAGTAATATCTCTCAGTTTTCGGACATTATAGCCCCGTTTTTGCAGGTCAAACTGTGGAAACGGGGTTTGTTTTTATAAATCAGGAAAATTTCAGAACCCGCCTAACGCTGCGGAATATTGCAATCACTGCGCCCTATGTGCATGATGGCCGTTTTGCCAACTTGGAGGAGGAGAGGGGGATTGAGTATGCGGACGTTTCAGGTGGGGTAAAGCGCAGCGTTGGGGGGAGTGAAAAGAACAATAAAATATTTTATATTTTTATTTCAAAATAAAAACAAAGTGTTTTAAATTTGTAGTCGCAATTCGAATTCAGCCATTCATTTTTCGCCCAAGCACCTATGAAAAAAGAACTTACAAGTACCACCACTCCTCCCATTTTTGAGCAAATAAAACGCCTGGATGAATATGGCGTAGAATACTGGTCGGCCAGAGACCTGAGCAAAGCGATCGAATACTTGGAGTATCGCAATTTTCAACCCGCCATCGAACGGGCAAAAGAAGCCTGCCAAAACAGCGGCCAAAACGTGTCGAACCATTTCGTGGATATCCACGAAATGGTCACAACCGGAAAAGGAGGGGAAAGATCGGTCGAGAGCGTCAAAAGAAACCTGCAAAAAGGAGTTGCATAAGTCTATAAGGTTTTGAAAAACCTTATAGACTTGCTAAAAAGAGGTGTAAATGGCTATATCTACCAAAACTTATTCCGCTTTTATCTTAAACGCTAAACCACCCACATTCCGCGGTTCCACGTCACCTGGGCATTTTACCCGAATATCGTCAAAGAAGTAGGCGTCGCCGGGCTTGGCTTTTTTGATCCACTCAAGCACTCCGCTATTCCATTCCCCGCCTAGATTCTGCCTTGAAATTGGGTCTTCCTCCTTAGGCAAATAGGTGGCCTCAAAGCCCACTATCTTGCATTCAGTATCGAAATCGAAGTTCTGTACCCCTAAAAAGATTCCTTTTGTTTGCTGCAAAATTTCCGATTTGATTGTGCCGCTATTGTATTTCCCATCCAATTTTGGCAAAGGGTCAGGGATCATTTTGACGCGGTATTTCTGATCCACGACAAACTTGATTTCAGTGCCGACCTTTCGCATAACCCGGACCTTTACCTCTCCCGGCATTAGCACCTGCACCATATAATTCCCCCCACTGCCAGAAATGGAGCCTTCTCCAATCAGTTCTACGAGTAGTTCATCGGCGGGAATACCTGCCGATGCAATCCGCAGCGGGTTGTCAACGCCGATGTATAAGACGTTCATTTTGACTGCCTCAATGGCGACGTTTTCTTGCACTTCAGGTTCAATGTTGACGCTAACACGCTGATTTTGATAGATCTTGCCCAAATTGTCGGCTACATCCACCAAATCTTTCTTCCGTGCGATAGCCCCCTCTTCCTTAGGTCTGGCAATGCTGGGATCCAATGCCGCGTTTCGCGGTGGCGTGGTGTCCAAGACGGGGAATGTCGGCAAATCCCAGGCATCGTTCAAGTCAGGATCAGGTTTCGAAGCGCCCCACGACGATAGTCCGATTGCCAAGGGCAACAACAATGCAAACAAGAGATTAGGGCGGGCAGAACGTTTGGGGGTAATGCCCACGATATGCAGAATGCGTTCAGTGAAACGGCTTTTTCCAGTAGCGTTCATAACGAATGATGTTGAAGGTTGAAGAATAGAGAGTTGAAGGTCTGTCAGGGTCTTGGCGTATAAAAGTGGGTTGGTAGTATGCCTCAATACCAGCTCATCGCAGCAAAACTCACGGCGGGAGCGCGCTTCCCGTGAGAGCAGCCAGAACAGAGGATGGTAGAAAAAGCAAACTTCCAGAGCCAGTTGAAATAGGTTTACGAGGTAGTCTTGGCGACGGATGTGCGCCAGTTCGTGCAAGAGCAAGGCTTCCACCTGCGCAGGCGAAAGTTGCAAGAGCATACCCAACGGGAACAGCACCACAGGTTTCCAAAAGCCAAGCGTGAGGGGTTCGGAAATATGGGCTGATTCAAGCAGTTGAATTTTTGGATTGATTCTCAGGCGTTTTGCCCAATCGCTACATAGATTTTGGAATGTTTCGCCAGCAGGGGAAACATTGCGTTGACGCAACCTTTGCGCCAGCCACCAGCCGCCAATAAGCCGCAACCACAGCAGCCCGGCGCATATCAACCAGGCCCAGCCAATTGGGGCCGCATTGTTTTCGAACCACATTTGGGCAGATTCCCAAAGATTGAGGCTGGCTATTGAATTGCCCGACACAAAAGCTGGTTGAATGAATACCACCTCATTTTCACTTCTGGAGAACGCCGTTTGCACAGCTTGGAGTCTTGTCCATTCATGGGCAAAGGTTGCGATTGCCCAGCCTGCCGAAGCGAGCATGCCAGCCAGTGAGAGCAGGTACACAGCTTTATGTCGTGGGCTCAGCCACCACTCCAGTAGTTTGAAAACCAGCCAGATAAGGGCAATTTGCCAAAGTGAGTGGGCTACTGTCAGGCCAAACGCCTGTGCAAGCGGGGTGAAGGATTCGAGTGGGTTCATTTTCCAGAAAGTTGTTGGTCGAGCCAGTTTTTGAGTTCCTGCAATTCTTCGGGTTTGGCTTTTTCATTGCCCAGAGCGTGCATCACCATTTGGAGTGCCGAGCCACCGAATGCGGTGCGCATTACCTTACCCGCGAGTTGTTGTTTTACATCCGTTTCTTTTACAACGGCACGGTAGAGGTGGGAGCCTTCTATGACTTCTTTTTCGAGCGCACCTTTTTCGGTGAGCCGCTGTATCTGCTTGAGCACAGTGGTGTAACCCACGTCTTTGCCCGCTGCTGCGATGCGCTCATGGATGTTTCGAACGGTGGCAGGCTCTATCTCCCAGAGGACCTGGAGGATTTCAAGTTCTGCTTCGGAAGGTTGGTAGGACATAATTGTGTGATTGATAGCGCAAAGGTGTACGACATTTGTCGTAGTTGCAAATTTCTTTACGACAAATGTCGTAAAGGACGAAAATTTAACATTTGAGGTCAAAAAATACGCTTGGCATGGAGCGAGGAGGAGCAAAAGATAAACACTCGTGAGCATTCCGTGGATTACGCCACTTTGAGAGGGGAATTAGACCGTTATAAGTATATAGACGAAGGGGGTATTTATATTGGAAGCCAAAGTGTCCATAACCCCGGAAAAGAAGGATATCGATACGATGTTCCTCATCCAATTACAAAAAAGCCGTGTAAAGAGCCATTAATGGGCTGTCAAAAACCCGTAGCGCTCCTGAAAGAGATTTTGAAAAATGGCTCGAAAGCAAACCTCAACGTGTGGCATGGTGGTATAAAAACGGAGAATCGAAAGAAAGCTACTTTGGCGTGCAATATGAGGAGGGGGATGTTGCACGAACGTTTTACCCAGACTACCTTGTCCGGTTCAAAAACGGCATCATAGGCATTTTCGACACAAAAGATGGGATGACCGCGAAAGATGCCGGATTAAAGGCCGAAGCCCTTCAACGGCATTTCAAGGAATTCGACGGCAACGGGGAGAACGGCCTTTGGGGCGGTATTCTTGTGGAGCGCAGCTCAGGCGTATGGATGTTGAATCAAGCGGTTGCATATAGATTCGATGGAAAGGATTGGAGCGGTTGGGAGTTTTTGGAGGAAGTAATGAAGTCGTAAAGATTTTATTGCTTGTAAGGCGGTCAGTTGTCCGATTTTTTCGGACAACTAAAAATACTTTCCGAGGACGGCAAAATGCGAGAGAAAGACGTGGAATGGAGTTTACCTGAATCAAAAAGAGAACTGCCAAATAGTTCAGCTTATTAGGCATTCACTATACTGACTCGGCTATTAGAGGTTAAATCTGACCAGTATTTAGAAACGACAAAAACCGCCAAATGAAAGGTCTCTCCATGTTCATCATCCGGCACAAGCCCCACCAAAAACTGGACGGCTTGCTTAAAAGAGACATTAGGTTCATATGCCGCCAATTGGATAAGTTGTTTTTTTAGGAACACCTTCAAAAGCATGAGTTTAGCGGTTTGATCTTTATCGGGCAGAATAGATTTGTTTCCATAGGTGCCAAGCACCTCCTGGAGCAATTGTTCATCTTGGGTTAAGACTGGGATATTATATTGTACTTCGTGTACCATCTTCAACTTATTTTGGTTTGCGTTTGATTTTCACGGCTATATAACCTTCTCCCGGCACATAGGCTACCCACTCGTCTTCCAGAAGTCCTAAAACCCAAAAATCAGGCTCGATTTCAGCCCAGCGGCGTTGAATGGCCAAGTTGTAGCGCTTCATCCGCCTTTCTTCCCCTGTTATAAAAACTTCTCTTTCTCCATATAATTCAGTGAAGTAGCGAACGATTGCCGCAACAGTGGAAATTACTTTTACAAGGTCATGATTATTGGAAGCAGTTCGAAACGCAAGCTTCCCTGCTACAAAATCAGCCAATCCCAAGTTATAAACATTCTCCCATACCTGACTAAATTGAACGACTTTCACTACTGAACGACTTTCAGATTGACTGATAAAGGTGAAAAATTTTGAAAAATTCGCACTCCTGAAAGGATAGGTTTCGTCTTGCATTTGGGGTAACTATCTTGGGTTAACAAAGATAGTCAATCCTCTTTGATTTTTTCATTTTTCTCTCCCGCAAAATACCCCGCCACTTTCCCCGCCGCCGCCTTGCCAATCAACTTTTCGACCTCTTCAGGCGCAGCCGCTTTTACCCGCGCCAGCGAGCCAAAATGCGACAGCAATTTTTCTGAAGTCTTTTTACCAATGCCCGGAATTTCCGTGAGTTCCGTTTTTAAGAAATTCTTGCTCCGCTGGTTGCGGTGGAAGGTGATTCCAAATCGGTGCGCCTCGTCGCGGGCTTGCTGGATGAGTTTCAGGGATTCTGATTTCTTGTTGATATGCGCCGGGACTGGATCGTCGGGGAAATAAATTTCTTCGAGCCGTTTGGCAATGCCTACCACCGTTATTTGTCCTTCCAGCCCGAGGGCGCGGATACTTTTCATAGCAGCGCTGAGTTGGCCTTTTCCGCCGTCAATTATGACCAGTTGTGGCAGCCCGGCGCCCTCAGCGATAAGTCGCTGGTAACGCCGGAGCACCACCTCTTCCATGCTGGCAAAATCGTTTGGCCCTTCCACAGATTTTACGTTGAAATGGCGGTAATCACGTTTGGACGGCTTGGCGTTTTTAAACACCACACAACTTGATACCGGGTTGGTTCCCTGCAAGTTAGAGTTATCAAAGCACTCAATCCAGAGCGGCGCTGCTTCCATGTGCAAGTCGGCCTGCAAAGTGCGGAGAATACGCTCGGCGCTGGTTTGTTTTCCGGTGGCATTCATGGCCTGCTTCCTTTTTTGCAACAAGTGGTACTGCACGTTTTTCTCAGAGAGTTCGAGGAGTTTTTTCTTGTCGCCGATTTTGGGAACAGTGATGATGAGATCGTTTTCAGGCAAAACAACTTCAAAAGGGACGATGAGTTCTTTCGTTATACTGTTGAATCGTTCGCGCATGTTCTGAATGGCCAATGCCAACATAACCTCACGATCTTCGTCCAAATTTTTGGTCAACGTGAGCGTATAGGTGTGGATGATGGCCCCGTTCACTACTTTGAGGTAATTGACAAATGCCTCCTTATCATCATCGGCAATAGCAAACACGTCCACGTCATGTATATTGGGATTCACCACGGTGCTTTTCCCTTGGTAATCCTCGAAGAGCGCGAGTTTTTCTTTCAATACCTGGGCCTGTTCAAACTTCATCTCCGCTGCCGCCCGTGCCATTTCATCCTTTAAATGAATTTTCACGGCAGCAAAATTGCCTTTCAAAATATTCCTGATCTGCTCGATTTTTCGGTTGTAGGATTCTTCTGATTCGAGGGCGACACAGGGCGCAGCGCAGTTTTTGATGTGGTATTCGAGGCAGGGCTTGAACTTGTTTTTGGCAATGTTTTCTACCGAAAGGTTCAACTGGCAGGTGCGGAGTTGGAACAATTTTCGAATCAACTCAGCGATTTGCTCCACGCGGAATTTCTGCAAATAAGGTCCAAAATAGGAGGAACCGTCTTTGAACGACTTGCGCGTGAGGAACACCCTTGGAAACCGTTCCTGCTTGATACAGATATAGATAAGGGGCGATTTCTCATCTTTCAACATCACGTTGTAACGCGGCTGATGTTTTTTGATGAGGGTGTTTTCGAGCAGCAGCGCGTCATGCTCCGTTTCCACTATCATGAAATCAATATGGTGTGCGTGACGCACAAGCACCTTTGTTTTGGCGAGCTGGTATTTTTTTTCTCCAAAGTAGGAGGCGAGGCGGTTGCGGAGGTTTTTTGCTTTGCCGACGTAGAGGATTTTACCCTCTGCATCCATGTACTGGTAGATACCGGGGTCGGTGGGAATGCTGGGGGCAAATGTTTTGAACTCGTCGTTGGTCATGCGCAGCGGTTAAAAATTGAGGCAAAATTAGCAGGAGATTTACCCCTTACAACTCATTGGCAAAATTCTGATTTTAATCCCGTAACTTGTTGACCAGAAGGCCGGGTAATCTTTCATTTTCAAACCTTTTAATCATGCGCTATTTTCTTCCTACGATTGCCCTGTTCTGGGCAGTTATTTTTGCGCCCCAATTTCTCTCTGCTACTTCCATTATTCCCTTTGCCAATTTAGGTGAGGCTACCACTTACAGCGGGTGTGTAGTCTTGGCTCGTGCGATGGAGACGGTAGAAACTACAGAAAACGGCACGAGTTTCCGAGACACAAAGTTCGAGTCCGTGGAATCTGTCAAAGGTGTGCTGCTGCCTGGCAGCTTGTTCTTCCTACGCCCACTGTCTCGCCAGAGTGGCGATTTCAAGATTGACATCGCGGGCGATTTCAAGCCAGAAATCGGCAAAACGTACCTGTTGTTTCTTTATCAAAATGGAGATGTTTGGCAGCCTGTAATGCTTTCCTACTATGTTTTTGAGCAAATTCACTTGGAAGACGAGTATTTTTTAGTTTCCACCGGAGCGTTAGGGATGAATGTACTCAAGCGTCCTGACGGCCAACCCATCGAACCACTCGGGGTATTCTACCCGGAAATTTTGCTGCAACACCTTCAGGCATTTGCCGACTCCCCACTGTCGGCATGGGATGGAACCGTTGGGCGTTGTGTGCTCCGGGTAGAGGATTTTGAATCCTTGGACAGAGCGATTCCTATGGGCTGCGACTTTGCCATCGGCGCAAACAATACCCGTTGGCAAAACGCAGCGATCCCTGTTTATTACGACGACACCGGCAACCCGCCTGATTGGGGCAGCCTGTTCTCAAACATTTTATCGGCAATGAACGACCAATATACTGGGATTAATCCAACCGACGCTGGCAGCAAATCCTATACGCCCAATTGTGTTGATGGCTCTGCTTACCTGGGCAATTTTATCCCTTTCTGCAATGCCAATCTTGGCGGCTCTCAATGCGCGCTTATCATATTTGAGGATCCTTGTAACGAAATAGCCAACCTGAGCGGTTGTGCGGGGACGCTGGCATACGGAGGCAGTTATTCCGGTTCGACGCACCAATTTGATGGGTTGACCTGGAACAGTGCGAGTTACGGATTTGTCGTGGTGAACAACGGGGTGGCCGACTGTTTGTTCGGCACAGATTATGAGCGACTGATGACCCACGAACTCACCCATGCTTATTGTATGGATCACCTGAACGAGACCGATTACCCAGACCAAAACATGAATCCCTTATGCTGCAATGCTATAAACACGAAGGACCAGGAATGTATGGACTACGCATATCCCCCTCCTTTGCCAGTGTCGCTCCTGTCGTTTGAAGCAAGGTTGCAGGAAGATGGTTATGTAAAACTCAAATGGGTTACTGAATCTGAAAAGGACAACGATCACTTTACGCTCCAACGCTCGACCAACGGCATCCAATACGAAATGATACAGGTGATTGCAAGTTCTGGAAGTAGCGCCGGAGGGACTTACGAATGGCTGGATACCAGACCATTAGCAGGCCTGAATTACTATTTGCTAAGCCAGACTGACTTTGATGGCACCGAACAGCGTTTGAGTATTAAGTCCGTGACCGCCGGGAAAAGTGATCATTTATTAACGATCAATGGCAACCCTGTCAAAGGCGAAAATTTGAGTTACAATTTGGTTGTCGCCGCTGTTTTTAATGGCACTTTGGAAATACTCGACACCGATGGTCGAACGCTGGTATCCACACCGCTTTTGCTGGAAAAAGGCACTCAAATCCTGCAACAACCCATTGGCAAATTACCTGCCGGGATTTACCTGCTCCGTTTGTTCGACGGGAGCCAACAGTGGGCAACGCGGTTTTTGAAACAGTAATTGCATTTTGGCAATTTACAGATCGTACAGCAACGCTATGAAGCATCGTACATTTGCTCAATTGCATCTGTCCTTGTTTCGTTCAAATCCGCGTATGCTATGCTTAATATTCGCCTAACCTTTGCTTGCTGCTCTTTATTTTTTGTCGCAGTTTTCCGACTCTCGGCACAATGCCCTATTACGGTAAATGCCGGAGAGGACGTGTACCTCTGTGCACCTCCAACGCCGGCCCAATTGAATGGCGACATTTCTGGTGATTACCTGAATTTCAACTGGAGCCCCACTACCGGCATGACCGGCAGCAACACGCTCAGCCCCACGGTGACGGTGAACCAAACAACCAATTATGTGCTCACTGCAACTGCGCCAGATTATTCAAACAACGTGGTAGACAACGGCGATTTTGAAGCCGGCAACTCAGGCTTTATCAGCGATTATACTTATAGCCCCGGCAATCTCGTACCAGAAGGCGTGTACGATGTGCTCGACAACCCACAAGACGATCATGCTGGATTTGCCCCCTGCAACGACCATACTTCAGGCTCCGGCAATATGATGGTGGTAAACGGCGCTGGCACACCCAATCAAAACGTGTGGTGCCAGACTGTGACAGTGACACCCAATACGCAGTATGTACTATCGGCTTGGGTGACATCGGTCGTAGCAGCTTCGCCTGCGCAGTTGCAATTCAATATCAATGGTACGCCTGTTGGGGGGATTTTCAGCGCACCTGGAGGCACCTGCAATTGGCAACAATTTTTTCAACTCTGGAACAGCGGCGGAAATACCAGCGCCACGATTTGCATTGTTAATCAAAACACTCAATTAGGCGGGAATGACTTTGCGCTAGACGACATTGTATTCGCACCTGTCTGTTCGGCAAACGATACAGTAACGGTACATGTCATAAACATAACCGCTGCTGCTGCTCCGCCCGTGATAATCCTTCCCTGTGAGGGCGCGACCACACAACTTTCGGGCGCCGGCTCCAGCACAGGGCCGAACATCACCTATGAATGGACAACGGGTAATGGCAATATCGTTTCTGGCGAAACTACGCTCACACCCATCGTAGATGAGGCTGGGGAATATACGCTCACAGTTTCCTATGAGGTCAACGGGAATGCAGTTTGCACAAAAACGGCCATCGTAAATGTAATTCTCAACCCAAATCCGATTACGGCCTGGGTAACACCGCCTCAACCACTTGGCTGTGGCGCGCCCACGACCCTGCTTCTCGGAAATTCAAGCCAGCCTGCGTTTTCCATTTACGAATGGTCCACAACAAACGGCAACATTGTTGGAAGCAACACTCAAAAGAACTGCACGGTAAATCTGGTGGGAACCTATACGCTGTTGGTCACCAATACCAATACAGGCTGTACGGCCACGACCGATGTAACGGTGACCATAACGAATAACGTTCCTGTCGCCAACGCCAGCGCTAATGGCCTCATCACCTGCGCCAACGACTCTGTACCGCTTTTTGGTTCAGGTAGCAGCATCGGCCCTAATATCACGTACGCTTGGACTACCATCACCGGGCAAATTACTGGTCACCCAGACAGCCTCAACACCACCGCTGGCGCAGGCGGACTTTATATCCTTCACGTCACCAACACGTCCAATAATTGCACCTCAAACGACACCGTAACGGTGCCCGCCAACGTGACCCCGCCTACGGTAATCGGAACCCTGCCACCGCAAATTTCTTGCGACCCCAGCCAAGACACCATTTCGCTTTTTATCTACTTAGGTCCACCCCCATTCGTCCTCATCAACTGGACAACAGCCGACGGCCATATAGTATCTGGCCAATATACACCAGCACCACAAGCAGACTCCGCCGGCGTTTACATCGTATCCGTCTTCGACCCCGCCAACGGCTGCTTCAACTACGACACTTCGCTGGTAATTGCAAATTTCACCATTCCCATTGCCGACATCCTGCCTGCCGACACGGTCACGTGTCAATCGCCCAGCATACAATTGCAGGGCAGTGGCTCCAGCACCGGGCCTAATTTTTCCATTAACTGGACGGCCAGCAATGGCGGAAACATTGTCTCCGGCGGCAATACCCTCACGCCTACGGTCAATGCTTCTGGAGATTACCTGCTTATTTTAAGGGACAGCGTGAGCCTTTGCGCCGACACTGCGATGGTAAGCGTATTGGCAGATACCAATATCGTCGTTGCCATAGCCAATGCCCCGGATACATTAAGTTGCCTGGTCAATGCTGTCACGCTCAATACCAATGGTTCCTCTTCCGGCAGCAACCTGAGTTACTTTTGGACAACCACCAACGGAAATATTTCCAGTGGCCAGGGCACTCCCAATCCTACTGTCAACGCACCCGGCACTTACCAACTTTTGCTCACCAATACCACCAACGGATGTGCCGCTACCGACCTGGCAATAGTGGAACTAAACTCAGATCCGCCCCCCATTTCCATTAACCAGCCCGATACACTCAATTGTGCAGTCTTAAGCCAAACCATTCAGGCTCAAAACAGTAGTTCGGGCAATTTTAGTTACCTGTGGACGGCCAGCAACGGCGGCAACATCACTGCTGGCGACAGTACCCTCACGCCCACGGTAAACCAAGCCGGCACTTACACGCTCACGGCCACCAATCTTGGCAATGGTTGCACGGCCTCGGCCTCCGTTTTGGTCGCCCTGGAAAATGGTTTTCCTATGGTCGCAACCGCTACACCGGCACTGCTCACCTGCGTTGCCATGACACAAACGCTGAGTTCGAGCGGATCTTCCGCAGGGTCGAATTTTAGTTACAATTGGACAACTATGGACGGGAACATCAGCATGGGCGCGAATACGCCCAGCCCTACCGTGACCGAACCCGGCACCTACACCTTGCAAATTGTCAACTCGGCCAACGGCTGCTCGGCGAGTTCCAGCGTGTTGGTTTTGAGAGACACCTCCCCGCCAGATGTCCTCATTTTAAGTCCATCGGATACCCTGACTTGTGCTGTTGCTTCCATTTATTTACAAGCAGATGGCTTTGGCATTACCACTTGGACGCTAGGAAATACCATCGTGGCAATGGATCAGTTTTACTTGGATAATGTAACGGAACCAGGCGTTTACACCCTGACCAGCATCAATTCGTTCAATGGCTGCACGGCTTCGGCCAGCGTAGAAATTTTTGAGGATGTGCAGGTTCCGAGCCTGAGCATAGCGCCGCCGGGCACACTTACCTGCTTTGCCAACAGCGTTTCGTTCAATGCCAATGCTACTGGGCAAAGCCTCCAATTTGATTGGCAAACTGCGAACGGAAACATCCTTTCCGGGCAAAACACGCCGACGCTATCCGTGGATGCCCCAGGTGATTATACCCTGCTCGTTACCAACGGATTGAACGGTTGCAGCACTGCATCTATAGTCAGCGTCGCACAGGATACAACAGCTCCTACTATTCTCGTTGCCGCAGCGCCGACCATTACCTGCGATTACCCTCAGATTACCCTCCAAGGGCAAAACCTTTCCCTGCCGGGAAATTTCGGCTATAACTGGACGGCCTCGGGCGGGGCGAACATCGTGTCAGGTGCCAATGGCCTTTCCCCAATTATTGATGCTGCCGGAGTGGTGACTTTTATTTGTATTAATTTTACCAATGGCTGTGAATCCAGTGTTTCGGTCACCGTTCCACAAAACACCAATTTCCCGATCGCTGTTGCTGGCGCGAATGACACCCTGAGCTGCCTCTCTAATTCATTGACCATCAATGGCTCAGGGAGTGGCGCAGCGAATCTGGACTTTACATGGCAAGCCACCGCAGGCGGGAACATTGTTTCCGGCAGCAATTCCCCTACCCCACTCATAGATCAGCCGGGCATTTACATCCTCACCGTAGAGAACCCAGCAAATGGCTGTACCGCCACAGACATTGTTGAAATTTTCACCGATGCAACTGCACCCTCCGCCAATGCCGGGGCAGCAGCTACCCTTACCTGCGCCCTGCTCCAAACCAACCTCAACGCCACCGCCAGCATAGGGCCAAACATTTCGTACAACTGGACTACCTCGCCCGGCGGCAATATCCTTTTGGGCCAAAATACCCTCACACCGACGGTAACCGAACCGGGCGTGTACACCCTCGCCGTCACGAATGCTGCTAACGGCTGCGTCGCCACCAGCAGCGCCACCGTACCTGAAAACATAACACTGCCCGTGGTGGATGCTGGTTTGGTTGCTACGCTCACTTGCGCTGTCACGAGCGTTGCACTCACTGGAACGGCCATCGGAGGTGCTGCCAGCTATGCCTGGACAACCACCAACGGGAATATCCTTTCTGGCGGAAACAGCCTCACACCTACGGTAAATCAAACGGGCACTTACAACTTTACTGCAACCCTCTCTAGCAACGGCTGTTCAGCCAGCGATGTGGTGAGCGTTGGGATAGACACCTTGGCGCCTGCATTTCAAATGGCGCCACCGCTTTTGTTGACTTGCGTACAATTGAGCACAGCCCTTGGGGCTTCGGTGCAACAACCGGGAGCGGGCAATTTCGCTGCCTCTTGGACGACTATTAACGGCAATTTTATTGAAGCCCAAAACACGCTCAGTACCAGTGCTGACGCAGCTGGCGAGTATATTTTGACCATTCAAAACTTACTAAACGGCTGCGATGCACAACAACAAGTGACAGTAGTCCAGGACACCATCGCTCCCACTGCCATAGCGGCGCCGGGAGCTGAGATTACTTGTACAATACAAACTTTAACCCTAAACGGTCTAGGCTCTTCGACAGGAAATCCCTATTCATATAATTGGACAGCCAGTGCAGGCGGCACTATTCTGAACGGCAGCAACACGCTCAGCCCAACAGTGGGCAGCGCCGGCACGTACACTTTGCTGGTAAGTAACAGTGTCAATGGCTGCACTTCATTGGCCACGACAAGCGTGAGCAACAACACCACGCCACCCACCGCAGTCATCGCCCAGCCGGGTCAACTGACTTGTGTGGAGAACACCGTTACCCTCAATGGCAGCGGCTCCAGTCAAGGACCAGACTTTACTGCTTCCTGGGCCACCTCGGCAGGCAATATCGTATCGGGGCAAGGCACATTCTCGGTTGTGGTAAATGAGCTTGGCAATTATGTGTTGAATGTGCTTAATAACCAAAACGGTTGTATCGGAACGGCACAAATGCTTGTACAAGAGAATATTGCAACACCTGGCGCGTTGATTGTCCCCACTACTCCATTGCATTGCAACAGGTCAGAAACCACGCTTTTAGGCTCCAGCCCGACCATGGGGGCCATGCACTATGCCTGGATGAGCACTGCAGGTGGGCACATCGTGAGCGGTGCCACTTCACCCACACCCTTGGTAGACGAGGCTGGCTCCTACACAATGCTTGTTACAAACCCTGGCAATGGTTGCACTTCCTCTACAACGCTGACCTTGGCGGCCATTCCCGATCCGATTTTTGATCCTTCTTTGACACATCCTAGTTGCATCCTTCAAACTGGCTCGGTGAATTTTGGCACCGTCACCGGTGGTCAATCCCCTTTTCAGTTTTCCATAGATGGCGGCCAAACGCAAAGCGTACAGACCTTGTACAATGGGCTGGGTCCAGGCAGCTACGCGCTCGTGGTAAGCGACGAAAACGGTTGCACCGCAGCAGAATCCGTCACGATAGAGCAGCCGTTCCTGCCCACGCTGGACCTAATTGATGTGCTAAAAATCGAGCAAGGCGATTCGATTTTACTGACCCCTTTGACCAACATTTCAACAAGCCAAATCGCTTCCTGGGAATGGTCGCCTGCCGAGGGGCTTTCCTGCACGGACTGCCAGCAGCCATGGGCGAAGCCTACGCTCAGCCAATATTACACCGTGGAAGTGGTGGATTCGAACGGCTGCAAGGCCGAAGATCGGATCTTGGTGCAAGTGAGCCGGAAACGGCACATTTACCCCCCCAACATATTTTCACCGAACGACGATGGGGAAAACGACCGCTTCACACTCTACACCAAAGGCGTTCGGGAAATCCGACGCTTGGTCATTTTCGACCGTTGGGGCGAGGAGGTTTTTCTGCGGAAAAATTTCCAGCCGAACGATGATACCTTGGGCTGGGATGGCACCTTCCGGGGTTCACCGCTTACACCTGCCGTGTTTGCCTGGGCAGCGGAAGTGGAGTACATTGACGGGGAAGTGGAAGTGATTTATGGGGATGTGACCGTGATCCGGTAGTACCCCGGAACTCCGTTCCGGGGCAAAAAACCACCCCGGAACGGAGTTCCGGGGTACAAAAAAGCCGCTCCTGGGGGGAACGGCCTCTATGCTTCGGTTTGCTGTAAATCGGTCCTGGAATTTTAAAGATTAAATCGGTTGGTAGGCTTGTGTCTGTGTTTCCTTAATTTGAGATTGAAACGCGGGGGAGGGAATAAGGAACGGTGTCAAAATAATCTGCCTATTTCAGCTTGTTTCCTTGTAAGTCAATGTAATAATAATTCACCCCGTCCTTCGAGACCCAGGCTTTGCCGTCCATAAATTTTTCGGCATCCTTGAAGCAACAGAGAACCTCCTTTGTTCTCACGTTGCGGAAAGCCATATCGTTGCCAATCTTTCCAAGTTCCATACCATCGGCGATGATCAATTTGGCGAAACTGCGAAAAACCTTGTCTGGTGTCGCCAAGGTGGATGGCTCGGTTTGGGGGGGATTATCCCTGCGCCCTGGCAACTTTTTTGGTTGAACGTTGGGCTTGGTTGCGCGTGTTTTTGTGACTGGGTTGCCCGTATTTTGAGGTTCTTTCAGCGCTTGTCGTTCTGTTTGTTGCGGGACGATGGAACCAGGTTTGGGTTCGGCGGTTTGGGCGGCTGCATCTACTTTTTTTGGAAAAATCGCCTCCCGAAAGGTCACACCCAAAATGACCACAATACTGGCGACCATGCCGAGCGCAAGCCCCCATTTTTCAAAAAAACTTTTCTGGTGCTGAATAATGGTTTTGTCGAAGGCATTTGCGGAAAAATCTGCTTGTTTCAGAGGCTCATCCGTCCAATCCATCGGGATAGAATGCGCCAGATCGAGCATGGCCCGGTTGATTCGGGCGCGTTCGGGGCGGTAGTCGTCGTCGTTGAGGGTTCCCGCGTGATAGTCGTTCATCAAGGTATGGTATCGAGCGGAGTGCTGGGCCACAGTGCTGCTGCGCTCCTGATCCGCATAGTGGCGGGCGAGCAGGAGGCTCCCTTCGATGGCGGCTTCGAGCTTGCCTTTGGTGAGCAGGTGCTCAATGAATTGGCGGGCATTTTGCATGGTGGCTTGTGTTTTCGGGGCGAAAAGTAAGGCAAACCCATCTAAATCTAGGTCGTTTTTTACCGTCATTTGCCCTATGAATGACTCACCTACTATCGTCCAACACACCTACGACCTGCTACTCTACCTTGTGCCACAACTGGCCAAGTTCCCGCGGACTCAGAAATTCGCCCTTGCTGATCGTATTCAAAACACGCTCACGGACATATTCGAAACGCTCATTCGAGCAGGAAGAACACATCGCCTACTTTCCAGACGGCGGCCTATTTTCACCCTTACAACGACGGCATGGACTGCCTATCGGCAACCTCACGAGCCATCTTTGGGGCAACTACTACCTCAATCATCTTGACCACTTAGTAAAAGAAAAACTCCTCCGACGGACATACCTACGATATGTGGATGATTTCGCCATTTTCGGCCATTCCAAGGAAGAACTCCGGGATGTAAAATATCAAATTGAAGTATTTTTGAAAGGCTATCGCCTGCTGCTCCTCGAGCGCGAAAGCCGTATCTATCGCTGCCCTGAAGGCGTGATTTTCCTAGGATACCGTTTTTTCCTGGGTTCAGGCTGTTGCCTTCGGCCAATGTGCGCAGTTTGCGCAAGCACACCCGGAACAAGGTCAAAGATTATTTTGCAGACAAAATCACGCTCCGCGAGTTCACCGCGAGCCTGCGCGGTTGGGAAGGTCATGCCCTGCGCGCCGACACTTGGCGGCTGCGGAGGAGGCTCATCCAGGAGTTTTTGGAACGTACCCCGGAACTCTGTTCCGGGAAAAAAAGTACCCCGGAACTCTGTTCCGGGAAAAAACGTACCCCGGAACTCTGTTCCGGGAAAGAAAGCACCCCGGAACTCTGTTCCGGGAAAGAAAGTAGCTCGGAACTCTGTTCCAAGAAAAAAAGCACCCCGGAACAGAGTTCCGGGTTACATAGAAGCCCTGGCAACGCGAAAACCGACATTGTTGTTCCTGTTATTTCGGTTGTTCCTGTTGCGGTTGGCCGAGCGGCAATTGTTATCATTATTGTTCCACGAGCCGCCGCGCAACACAGCGTTGAGGCCATATCCGAGACAAAAGTCTCATTTTTGAAAAAATCGTCGGCTTCGCCGAAATAAAAAAAAGAAAAAGGGCGCGAAACGCGCCCTAAAGTGCAAAGGGTAAAAGGGTAAAAGCGCAAAGGGTTACTTGCCCCCCGCTGAGCCGCCCTTGGCCAAGCGGAACCCGTGACTGTTGTTCCTGTAGCTCCGAAAGTCTCTGAGGCGGATAGCCGAGCGGCAATGCGTAGCATAACTGTTCCACGAACCACCACGCAACACGGCGCGAGTGTCATCGCCGCCAGAAATCCAGGCAGAGCCGTCTGTCGGCGCAGATTTGTAATCTTCGTGCCAGGTATCGGCGCACCACTCCCAAACATTGCCGCTCATGTCAAAAAGACCCAGTTCGTTAGCCGTTTTTTGGCCTACAGGATGGGTTTTTGAGCTGGAGTTGGAGGTATACCAAGCCACGTCTTCGATGGTGTTGCTGCCTGAATATTTATAGCCTTTGCTTTGGTTTCCGCCTCTGGCTGCGTACTCCCACGCTGCCTCGGAGGGCAAGTAATAGGATTGACCTGTTTTCTGACTTAACCATTCGCAGTAGGCTACCGCACCATACCAGGTGACGTACACCACCGGGCTATTTTCGTATCCGGCAGCAGCTTGCCATTTTCCTAGCGGATCTTTTTTAACGCCCCAGTCATTTTCATAGATGATAATTTGCCCTGAATTTGCACCTGACTTCACCTTTTCTGAAGCATAATCGTTCAGGAAAAGGGAAAACTGCGCATTCGTCACCTCATATTTACCCAATTCAAAAGTGGATACGCTAACCTCATGGATGGGCTTTTCGTCGTTGGAGTCATTGCTGCCCATCTGGAACTTGCCGCCCGCCACGCGCACAAAGTCGTCGGGTCGGTATCCGAATTGGCTAAGGTCTGGGCAGCCTTTGGCGGCAGCGGTGCCTTTTACAGTGGGGCAAGTATCTTCATGGTCGGGTATGCCGTCGCTGTCGGTATCGGGGCATCCCTGGTATCGGGCAAGCCCGGCGGTGGTGGGGCATTTGTCGCTTTTGTCGGCCACCCCGTCATTGTCGCTGTCTGGGCATCCGCTGAGGGTTTTGAGGCCGTAATTATCGGGGCAGAGGTCGGTGGCATCGGGTGTGCCGTCACGATCCCGGTCGGGCGGTGGGCAGCCCTTGTCGGCGAGTAAACCGGGTTCGGTCGGGCATTTATCTTCGTGGTCGGGCAAGCCATCGCCATCAGAATCCGGGCAGCCCTGCCAGGCTTTTTTGCCCGCCTCGTTGGGGCATTTGTCGCTTTGGTTGGGCACGCCGTCCTCGTCATAATCCGGGCAACCACCAGCGGCCAAGGTGCCATAGTCATTCGGGCAGGGGTCCGTGGCATCGGGTGTGCCGTCGAGGTCGGAATCTACGCCGCGCGGACTTTCTGTGTCTGTTTTTTTGGTAATTGTTTCCACTGCCCGTGGCACTACTGCTTCTTTATCCTGAGTAGCAGGATGCTGGGCAGGGGCGAAAAAATAAAAGTCCGAAGTCAGGTTTCCCGTTTCATCCGGGCGTTGCTGTCCGTTGCTTTTGGCAATCACGTCTTTGCGGGTATTTTTCAGCACCGTTTCAAGTACCAGGCCGGGCGTTTTGAGGTGTTTGAGCAGTTGGGAAGTGTAGAGGCTGAGGCCATTTTCACCTCGCACCGTGGCGGTGCTGCCGGGTGCGGTGGCAAAGGCCACGAGGAGTTCCGGCACGGCGTATTCTTCTTTGGTCAATCCTTTGGTAAGGCTTTTCCCCTCTCTTTTCAAAGGGAAAGCGCGACAAGCATCCAGCACCACAATATTAGTGGTAGTTCCTGCACTCAACATGCGCGAAGTGATGCGGCTGATGGGTATGCAAAGCCCTTCTATATCTTCTTCGTCGGTCATCTCGGCCCCGATGGGTACGATAAAGTTTTGGTTGTTGTATTGAACCCCGTGACCGGAATAATAGAACAAGGCCACACCGCCGCTGTCCTTGATTTTGCGGCCAAAGGTGCTGATGGCATTGCTGAGTTTGCTTTGGTCGAGGTTGGTGTAGTAGTCTACCTGAAAACCTGCCAGCGTGAGGGCATCGTTCATGGCATTGGCATCGCTGCCGGGCGTTTGGCCCAGAGAGGCGAACTCGTAGTTACCGTTGCCGATCACGAGGGCGTATCGGGGCTGTTGCGCGGCGAGCACGCTGCAAAAAACGAATAGCAGGAGTTGAAAAAGAAGACGAGCCATAAGGCAGGGGAGTTTGTTTCGCTGCAAAGAAACGATATTCGGTGAAAATCGAGGTGACACCTTCACCTTCGACGAAGGAGTAAGGTGTCACCTCGATTTTTACAACGCCTGCAACTCCACCAACCTCCGATAATACCCACTCAGACGCATCAAGCTCTCATGCGTCCCCCGCTCCACAATCCTCCCCGCATCCAATACAATGATTTCATTGGCGTGCTGCACCGTGCTGAGCCGGTGGGCAATGACGAGGGCGGTGCGGTTTTCCAGCAGTCGTTCGAGCGCGATCTGTACGAGTTTTTCCGACTCAGAATCGAGCGCGGAAGTGGCCTCATCAAGAATCAGTATCGGTGGATTTTTTAGCAAAGCCCGGGCAATGGTGAGTCTTTGGCGCTGGCCGCCGCTGAGTTTAGAGCCTCGGTCGCCGATGTTGGTGTCGTAGCCTTCGGGGAGATTGATGATGAATTCGTGGGCATTGGCGGCGCGGGCAGCAGCCTCGACTGCCATAGCTTCAGCGAAGGCGGTTTCATCCACACGCGAGGTATCTATAGCGAAGGTTTTTGAACTCGAAAAAAGAATATTATTCCGCACCGTGTCGTTGAACAAAATCGCTTCCTGGCTCACGATCCCCATGAGCGCCCGCAGATCGTGCAAACGCAGATCGCGGATGTCTTTTCCGTCCAACAGGATTTGTCCTCGTGTGGGATCATAAAAGCGCGGCAAAAGATCTGCCATGGTGCTTTTGCCCGCACCAGATGCGCCGACGAGCGCAACAATTTTTCCTTTTGGAATTTCTAGTTGGATGTTTTCCAAGGCCCCGCGCTCGGCATTGGCATAGCGGAAGGAGACATTTCTGAATTCAATTGTGTCTTTAAAATCGTTGACCGCCAAGGCATTCTCTGCATCACGGATGGCCACGGGAGCATCCAGTACTGCCTCTACCCTTTCCAATGCGCCCATGCCTTTACGTATGCTGTAGGTAGCTGCTGAAAAGGCCTTAGCAGGCTCGGTGATGGAGTAAAAAGCGTATAAAAAAGTGATAAAAATCGGTCCTGTAATATGTCCGGCAAACACTTGCTTGGCCCCATACCACAGCAATACCGAGGCGATGGCGATCCCTAAAAACTCGGACAATGGCGAAGCCAAATCACGGCGACGCGATAGCCGCGTGATGGCGCGGGCATATCCGTCATTTTCCCGTCCAAAACGCTCGCCCTGCCATTGCTCCGCATTGAAGCCCTTGATGATACGCAGCCCGCCCAGGGTCTCTTCCACCAGCGACATGACGGTGCCCAGGCGAGACTGGGCTTCCCCTGATTGTTTCTTCAAACTCTTCCCGATTCCCCCAATGATGATACCACTAAAAAGCAGCAACCCAAACACAAAAGCCGTCAGCGAGGGCGAGACCCACAACATATACGCAAGACTTCCAGTGATGACAATCGGTTCGCGCACAAGGGCTTCCATCACGCCCATGATACTCCATTCCACTTCTTGCACGTCGGCAGAAAAACGGCTCATGAGGTCTCCTTTGCGCTCTTCGGAGAAAAAGGAAAGTGGAAGGTCTAGCATTTTCCGGAGCATTTTTTGGCGCAAATCGCGCACAACGCCGTTGCGCACGGGTGCCAAAAAATAGAGTGAGAGGTAGCGGAACAGGTTTTTTCCCAAAAACGTAAGCACCAGAAAACCGCACACGATGAGCAAAGCTCCCTCGCGGCCGTGGTTGAGCAGCAATTGCTCGAAGAAGGTATCGAGTTGGTGCTGGAGGCTGGTATTATCGTTTCCAACGTCGGAAGGGCTAACGTCGGAAGGGTTTATAACCCTTCCGACGTTCGGGTCCGAAAATAGTATCTGCAAAAACGGCAGCAGCGCAGGAATGCTGACCACCACAAACAACGACATGAGGATATTGCATCCGATGGCGAGCGAGAGCAGCCGTTTGTAGGGGAGGTAGTAGCGGAGGAGTCGGAGCATTTTAATTCTTGAAGGCCAATTTGTCCATCATTTCGCTCGCCATGGGGTCAGCGTAGATTCCGTAACTGTTGACCAAAATTCCTTTCGACTCGTTGGTCAAAGCTGAAATTGCATAGATGATTACAGAATCGGACGGATCGCTTTCGCCTTCAAGACGAAAAAACTTGTCCACCTGAAAATCGTGGTGAAAGAGTTCAAACCCGCGTGTTCGACACTCCAGACAATTTTCCTTGAGGTTGAAGTCTTCGGTATAGCCTTCTTTGCGAAGGTCGTCAGTTATTTCAATGAGTGTCTTTTCCATAACAATTCAGTTTATATACAATTATCAATCAAGCATGTAATTTTATTAAAAAATCAGTACGCAGCCCAGCGTCTCCAACGCAAAACAGTAATAACCACCACTATCCCCATCGCTACAAGCGCTGCCATTCCAACCATTTCGGAGCCTGTTTCGGGTGCGCCGTTTCTTTTGAGGTAAATGCCAAATAATGCCCATGCAACGGCCAATCCATGACCGAGGTTGTTTTGTCTAAACAAGATAAAAACAGCTGCCGCAGCGCCTAACATTACCATCGAAACTGCCCAAAAAGTCTCGCCCAAACCACTCCCACGCCAGCCATTATCTACCAATAGCGCCGTAACATTGGCAATGGTCGCAACGGTAATCCAGCCCTGATAAATGCCAAGTGGCCAATGCGCAATCCACTTTTCCAGCTCGTTTGCTTTGGAATGGCCTATACCCATGGATTCATTGAGTCGAAGTAAGATTGCCAGAAAGCCCAGCATGATCACCACAGAAAGTGTCAGCTGTTCCCAGTGCCATGCAAATATCCACGAAACGTTGAGTACACAGGTGGCGACGAAAAGCCAACCAATTTTGTCTACAATAGGTTTTACCCGAACAGCCAAAGCCGGACGAAAAAGTGCTGCGATCTGAGTCCCAACCAATATTGCCAGCCAAAGGTAAATGATTCCCCAGATGGAAAAAGTGAGGCCCGCCGGCGTGAATAAGTTGGGATATTGATCAGAAAGTTCGCCCGTATTCTTTCCATTGAGCGGAAGCGCATTCGCCAAATAGTTGACTACCAGAACGGCTATAAATGCAAATGTGTTAACCAGCGTCAGTGTCCGCGTAGAAGGTTTCATGTTTTGATCTTTTTAATTTTCAAAAAAGAGAACAACCGGAAGCCACAGAGGTTTTGCAAGTGCTGGAAGAAGTTTCACTTCTCCCCAGTGCCATGTTTGAACAAGGAACGCATCGCAAGCAACATACTTCCCAACGACAATACTGCTCCCATCAAAAATGGTGCACCGGGGAATTGCACGGACGAAGCCGGGTCCGTAAAGTAAGCGAACAAGTTGGTCATCAGCAATGGTCCGATGATAGAAGTAAGGCTTATGAGGCTGGTAAGTGCGCCCTGTAATTCCCCCTGTTCATTGGCTGGCACTTGCCCGGAAATAATGCCTTGCAGGGATGGCCCGGCAATCCCGCCCAATGAAAATGGAATCATAAAAGCAAACATCATCCAACCTTGAGTGGCAAAAGCAAAAAGCACAAAACCCAATGCGTAAAGCCCGAGTCCGATAAAAACGGAGTTCCGCTGGCCTAATTTGGGAATCAAAACGCGTGTAAGCCCACCCTGCACAATGCCCGTCATAAGGCCAACAAATGCAAGTGAATAGCCTACCCAACGCTCGTCCCAGTTGAATTTCATCATCGTTATGTAAGTCCAGGTGCTTTGGTTGGCATGGCCCGCAACATAAATAAAAATGAGCGAGGCCACCAAACTTAGGATGACAGGATACCTGCGCAGACTCAACAGCGAACCGATGGGGTTGGCGCGTCGCCAGTTGAATGGGCGACGATTTTCAGGCGCCAGGGATTCAGGCAGTATGAAATAACCATACAACCAATTGAGCATGGCCAGCCCCGCCGCTGCAAAAAACGGCGCTCTGACGCCAAAATGGTAAGATACCACACCACCAATAAGTGGCCCTATAATAAAACCCATCCCAAAAGCTGCGCCCACGATCCCAAAATTCTGTGCGCGTTTTTCGGGCGGGCTTACGTCGGCGATGTAAGCCATGCCAGAAGTGAAAGAAGCCCCGGTAATACCTGCCAACACCCGGCCAATAAAGAACCACCCAAGATTGGGCGCAAAGCCCTGAATAATAAAGTCAATACTAAAAGCAAACAAGGAAGCCAAAATGACTGGCCTACGCCCAAAACGATCGCTCAGTCCGCCAATGATGGGCGAAAAAAGGAATTGCATCCCTGCATAAGTGAACATCAACACCCCTCCCCAGCGCGCAGCTGTGCTCAGGCCTCCCCCTGTCAACTCCTCCAACAATCTGGGCAAAACTGGAATGATCAGCCCAAACCCGATGACATCAATGAGCATCGTGATGAATATGAATATGAGGGCGGGTGTGCGGGACTTTGACATTGGTTGGTATCGCTACAACTCCACGCTCTTGAAATCCCAGGTATTCAAGAAATTGGTTGTAAAATTCCCTTCCAAAAAATCCTTGTTGCGCATCAATCGCTGATGGAAAGGAACGGTGGTTTTTACGCCTTCAACCACAAACTCATCCAGTGCACGCTCCATTTTTTTGATACATTCATCACGGGTTCGGGCACGACATATGATTTTAGCGATCATCGAATCGTAAAACGGCGGGATGGTATAGCCTGAGTACACATGCGTGTCCACGCGCACCCCGTGGCCTTTGGACGAGTGGAACGAGGTGATTTTGCCGGGACTCGGACGAAAGTCGTTGAAGGGGTCTTCGGCATTGATACGGCATTCGATGGCGTGCATTTCGGGGAAATAATTTTTGCCCGAAATGGGAAGCCCCGCTGCAATTTTGATTTGCTCTTTGATCAGGTCAAAGTCAATCACTTCCTCCGTGACAGTGTGCTCTACTTGAATCCGCGTATTCATTTCCATAAAATAGAAATTGCGGTGTTTGTCCACCAAAAACTCGATGGTGCCCACGCCTTCGTAGTTAATGGTATTGCAGGCTTTGATAGCCGCCTCGCCCATTTTTTCGCGAAGCTCAGGCGTCATGAAAGGTGAGGGGCTTTCCTCTACCAATTTCTGGTGGCGGCGCTGAATAGAGCAATCACGTTCCGATAGGTGGCAAGCTTTACCAAACTGGTCGCCCGCAACCTGAATCTCGATGTGGCGAGGTTCCTCGATGTATTTTTCCATGTAAATGCCATCGTTCGTAAACGAGGCTTTGGCTTCGCGGCGCGCCGTATCCCATTGGTCTTCAAACTCTTCAGGCTTCCACACGATGCGCATCCCTTTTCCACCACCACCTGCTGTGGCTTTCAAGATAACGGGGTAACCGATTTCAGCGGCTGATTTCAGCCCTGCTTTCACATCAGTCAGCAAACCGGGAGTACCTGGAACACAGGGGACACCCGCTTTGAGCATGGTTTCTTTTGCCGTTATTTTGTCGCCCATGGCCCTGATCTGGTCGGGGGTTGGCCCGATAAATTTGACACCATACTGTTTACAAACCTCGGCAAATGCGGCATTTTCTGAAAGAAAACCATAGCCGGGATGGATTGCGTCTGCATTGGTGATTTCGACCGCAGCCATGATGCGCGGAACGTTCAGGTAACTTTCGGCAGAAGACGGCGGGCCGATACACACTGCCTCGTCGGCAAAGCGGACGTGTAGACTGTCGCGATCGGCAGTAGAATAAATTGCCACCGTTTTGATGCCCATTTCTTTACAAGTCCGAATGACCCGCAGGGCAATTTCCCCTCTATTCGCAATGAGTATTTTTTTGAACATTTTTTGGAAACCCCCCTCCGAAAAGGACTGTTGTTTTAAAAAAAATGAAAAGGAACGTAAAAATCGAGCGTGTTCAATTAGGAGCAATGGGGCAGGCAGCCATCGAGCCACTTCGGGTCAAGTAAGTTGTAAGTTCGTTTGGCGAGTAGGCTGCACGGGCAGTTTTTTGAAAAAAAACGCCCCGTGCAGCCTACTCGCCAAACGAACTCCCCTACAAAGCTTCCACCATGAAAAGTGGTTGATCGTATTCCACAGGCGAGGCATCCTCCACAAGGATTTTGACAATTCTGCCTTTCACTTCTGAATCAATTTCGTTGAAAAGTTTCATGGCTTCAATGATACAGACCTTCGAGCCGATGTCAACCGTATCGCCAATTTTGACAATTGGCGGTTTGTCCGGCCCCGCGCTTCGGTAAAAAGTGCCGACCATGGGCGATTTGATGGCAAGGAGTTTGTCATCCTCTGATGCTGCGGTCGCCGTGGCAGCCTCCGCCTTGGTTTGTGTCGCAACTGAGGGTGCTGGTGGAGGAGCAGCGGCAGCAGGAACCGTCAATACTGGCTGAGAAGAGGCCATTACAACGGGCACGGCTCCTTCAGCGGCATTGGCTTGATTGCGTACGGTAAGTTTGAAATCACCTTGTTTAAGACTGAATTCGCTGAGCTTGTGCTTGCTCACCATACGAATGATTTCTTGTATCTGATTGAAATCCATGATATTGGCAGGTTGAAAGGATGCAATTTTTTTGATGGTTTTCAGGCGTAAAGTAAAGAAGATTTTAAGAATCAACTTGGTTTGAAAACAAGGTCAATTGGCAATTTTTCCAACACCTTGATTTCATTTTAAACACCCGGCTCCACAAAAGGCATTTTCGTCACCACCGCTTCGAGTTTTTTGCCGCCGACCACGATGGCGATTTTAGCCCCGGGTTCGGCGTATTTGATTTTCACATAGCCTGTGCCGATAGGTTTGTCGAGTGTGGGCGAGTGGGTGCCAGAAGTTACCACACCAATTTTCGCGCCGCGACGGCTCTCAATTTCATAGCCATGACGTGGTACGCGGCGCTCATCGAGCACAAAACCCACCAAACGGCGTTTCACTCCTTCGGCCTTTTGCTTTTGAAATTTTGCTTTAGAGGGGAAATCGGCGGCTTTGCCAAGTTTGGTGATCCAGCCAAGCCCGGCTTCGAGCGGACTGGTTTTGTCGTCAATGTCGTTTCCATACAGGCAGTAGCCCATTTCGAGGCGGAGCGTGTCTCGCGCACCCAAGCCGCAGGGTTTGATGCCGTGCTTTTCGCCGGCTTTAAAGACTTTGTCCCAAATTTTGGGCAAATCTTTGTTTTTGGCATAAATTTCAAACCCACCAGAACCCGTGTAGCCCGTAGCCGACACAATTACGTTTTTGCAACCCGCAAATTTGCCGCGCTTAAAAGAGTAATATTCGATGCTGCCCAAGTCAAGATCGGTCAGTTTTTTCAAAGCCTCTACGGCTTTCGGGCCTTGAACAGCAATGAGGCCGGTTTTGGAAGAGATGTTTTGCATTTTTACTTCAAAGCCACGGGCAAGACGTTTGAGCCAGCGCCAGTCTTTGATTTCATTGGAGGCATTCACGACGAGCATAAAAGAAGGTCCGTCATTGGTCATTCCGTCATTTTTACCCGCCCCCGCCTGCCGAGCCTTGGCGGGCAGGGTAGCCGAAGGAGCGGCGGGAGCATCGTCCAAGCGATAGACCAGCAGGTCGTCCACAATGCCGCCTTTTTTGTTGGGCATACACGAATATTGTATCTGGCCGGGCTGAAGTTTTGACACATCGTTGCTGGTGGCACTTTGGAGAAAAGCCAGCGCGTCTTTGCCGCGCACAATGAACTCGCCCATGTGGCTCACATCAAAAACACCCAAAGCACGGCGCACGGCATGGTGTTCTTCTGAAATGGTGGTATAAGAAATGGGCATATTGTACCCTGCAAACTCGGCCATTTTGGCCCCGAGCGCAATGTGTTTTTCCGTTAGTGGTGTGGATTTCATCGTATTGTTTTTAATTGTCTGAAGCCTTTTTGTTAGGGGCTTTTTGTGCGGGTGTCACCTTTTTTTGAATGGGCGTCAATTTTGTAGCCGGCGTGCCGGGCGCTGGCCGAGCCTCCATGTCAGATGAGCGAGGATTTTTTCCTCCGCCTTCGTTTTTTTCAATGGTAACATCGCCTGGGGAAAGCCCCAGCCGACGGCGTATGTCTTCAGGAATGGCATCTTTGTGAACCGAGAAGGAGATGGTATTTTGGCGCATGTAGGCCTCCGAACAATAGACATAGCCCTTATTGTCGGAGATTTCGCCCCAAGAGTTTTTGACAACGTAGTACAGTCCTGAATGCTTTTCGTCGAGCAGCCCGACAAGGTGCATCAAATGGTCGTCAGTAGTAACTTGGCGGTCAAAAAGTTCTTGGCGGAGTTCTTGTGTGATTTTCGTTTCAGGTTCCCATAATTTGAACGTGCTGGCTTGCGCAACCCCGTCTTTGTCTTTCCAGGGAGTAGAAGGCACGATTGCGAGGCCGTTTTTCGCTGAAAACCCTTCGTTGCTCACATCGGCATCCCATTCGACCGTGTACCCCTGTTCGATGGCGTTTTTAGCGCAGCGCATTAGGTCGCTGATAGGCATGTTGTACATTTCGCCATTTGCCCAATTATCGGGGATCTCTAGGATGAATTTAGTCCAGAATGGGTGGTGGGTGAATGACGTAACCGTCACATAGTCATCGGTTTTGAAGTTTAGATAATCGCGGTAAGAGCTTGGGGTGAACACCACATTGGAATAATCAAATTTAATGGGCACTTTGCCAAATTCTTCGTCGAGCACTTGATCAATTTGCTTCAGCCAATCGGCGGAGAGTTTGCCTTCTTTGCCTGATTTCACAAAATCGTCGCAAAGTTTTTTGAGCGTTTTTTCCAACTTGGAATGGTTGAGGGGGGCAGTAGGATCTTTGCGCCCAGGGTACATGCTTTCGGGCATAATGCCATATTGGGCCACTGCATTCAGGGCATCGTGTGCAAGGCCGCCCTCCCCAAATTGGGCATGGCCTTGGCGGCGGACATAGTTCTCGCACTGTTGGCGATAAACGTGCCGCACAACGTACATCTCCGAAAAATCAACGTCCTTTTTGCCAAGCCGCATTGCTTCGCTTTCCAGGAATGAAACTGTGCTGAACGCCCAACAAGTGCCTGTTTGGTCCTGGCTTTTTACAGAAGTAGCCGTGTTGCGCTTGTATTCTTTGAATTCGTAGGGGTCTGTTTGAGCAAAAACAGTGAGCGGGAAAAGACCCAGCGTCGCCCAAACCATCGTCAAAATTAAAGTGCGTGAAAAGGCGATGGCGGGTAAAAAGAGGCAAAGCAGTAATTTCTTCATGTTTATGAATCAGTCGCGTTAATTTTTGAGGGCGAAAGGTAGGGATATTGTGGTCAATGGGAGAAATGTGACAAATGAATTGACCCGCCTTCGCCAAGGCTGCGGCGGGTAAAAATGTGGCCATTGGGAAAATCTACGAACGAAGCCGTTCGCGCACCACTTCATTGAGGTTACGCGAAACAGGAATGGTTTCTTCTACCCCTTTGAGGTGGAGGCGGTAACCTTGGGCATTGCCGCTTACTTTTTCCACTTTGTCAAAATTGACCATGTAGGTGCGATGGCATCTGAAAAACTGTGGCCAAGCAGCCAGCAGGTCTTCTTTTTTGCGCAGGGTGGCGCGTAGCATTTTGTTTTTGAGCGCCTCATTTTCAAAGAAAAAAACCTGCACATAATTGTCTTGCGCCACAATGTAAGCGATTTGCGAAGCGTCGAGCGTGAGGGTATCGTTCTGGTTTTCACCCACGAAGTTTATAGTAGCAGGTTTACTCGCCGAAGCTTCAGCGAAGGAGGGGGCAGTAGCAGTTGCAAAGGCAGAAGGCTGCATAAGCGCCGCTTCGGCAGCGTATTTTTTGCTCAATTTCATTTGTGTTAAAAACGCGCCAACGAACGTCGGAAAAATGCCTACCGCAAAGGTATATCCCTGCCAAATCCAGAATGTGCGACCATTCAGCGGCACTTCCCAAAGAAGGTTTGCGAGCAATAAATTGCCCAGGCCAACACACCCGATAAAAAACAGGTTGAAAAGGATTTCTTTCCAAACTGTCCATTTCTCCTCCTTAAAAATTCCGGGAAAAAGCAAGCAAAATCCATTGACAATCAAGGTGATACCGATCGTAACCAAACCATAATAGCTACAAACTATCAAATATTTTAATTCAGCCCCAGGCCCTATCTGCGTCCCAAACGGCTTGAAAAAAAAGAGGAACAGCGTGACGAAAAGCCCTGCCCAGAAAGCACTGCGCAAGGTGGAAGCCAATCGCCCTTCAAGTGGATATGGCTGCAAAAACCAGGTTCGGATTGATTCCATGTTGGAGTGACTTTATGGAACACAGATGACACGGATGGGACACGGATTTTAGCCCTATTTGATGTTTAATCCGTGTCTCATCCGTGTCATCCGTGTTCTACATGATTAATTGGGGTTAATAGTAGATGCTACCGTACAAACAATACATCCACAGTCAATTCAGCGTCGTTGCCGCGCTGCCACTTGTAGGCTTTCACGAGACGGATGGCCTCTTCATCGCAACCGTAACCGAGCGAGCGGAGGGTTTGGAAATCAAGGGCTTGGTTGTTTGAGTCGAGCCGGAATTTGAGACGTACCGAGCCGCTCACGTTATTTTGGCGGGCTGCTTCGGGCAGGCGGGCATTGCGGCGCAGATAATCTTGGAAATCGCTCCAACCACCCGCTGGCTGCGATGCTTTGGCCGATAAAGGGGCTTGCTTCTTCATAGCATCTTTTGCCCTTGATTTTTCAGGTGCTTCCTTCATGTTTTCTGAGCGGCGGGCAGCATTGCCCGGTGCTTGATCAACATCGTCTTGCTCCTCTACGGCTTTCCTATATTCGGCTTCGCTGAGTTCCGATTGAGTCTCTATTATTTTGTCAGCAGTTTCTTTTTCAACACTGCGTACAGGTGGCGGCGTACTGGCAATTTCTGCGGCGGATCCGCTTGCTGCGGGGCCAGTGGCGGTTGTTGGAGGAGCAGGCTTGCTTTGGGTAGATTTGCCTAGGCGGTCGAGTTGCGGGGAGCCGCTGCCTTGCATTTCCGTATCGCTACTTTTTTCTTCTGGCAAATTGGAGGCAATGGGCTGGTTTTCAATGGGATTTACGGCCTCTTGTTGCGCCATTGGACTGGTCTTTTCTGCTAATGGGAAGAGCCAAATAACGCTTAAAACCAGGATGGCCACAGCCGCTACAGCAGCCAATATTCGCCTGTATGACACCCCAAGCATGCTGCCGCCAGTCCGTTTGCGCAACCGCGCTCGCAAAGACGCCAAATGCGTCGCGTGCTCCGTCTCTGGCAAGGACCAAAAACCCTCCACTGCCTCCCGACGAAACTCGTCAGAATCGGCCAAAGCCTGCAACTCCTGCTCGTTGGCACGGGAGAAATCTCCCGAATGCCAGCGTTCGAGCAGTTCGAGCAGCCGCTTGTCGTCGTTGTGAGGATTGGTTGACATTGTTGAGATATTGGATATTGGGATATTTTGGGATATTTGGATATTTTGGGAACACTCATCTACCGTCTACCGTCCACCATTCTTTTCCATACAAATTCTCAGGTTTCGTTTGCCATTTTGGATATGAGAACGCACTTTCCCAAGTTCTTCGGTCATCATTTCTGCTATCTCTTTGTAAGATTTGTCTTCGTAATAAAACCAGGTTACGCAAGTCCGTTGAAGCTCTGTCAGTTCGGCCAAACAGCGTTCGAGGGCAGAAGCGCCTTGTGGCAGTTCGTACTCAACAGCAGCCTCTACGGCATCGTACCGGTCCATGTCTTCCGGGGCATGGTGGTCAGTAGGTCTTCGCTGTGCTTTTCGCCATTCCATCAGGCAATGATTCCGGGCCAGTACATAGAGCCAGCCCCTGAATGACTCTATTTCGTGCTCTTTCACCTTTCTAGTCAGTTCTTCATAAATCGCCATCACCGCATCCTCGGCTTTACCAGGGTCTTTCAAAATCTTGACACACACCCCGTATACCATGGGCATATAGCGCTCGTACAGCATCCCCAAGGCACGTGGCGAACTGCCGCCAACATAATCGGCCAGCAACAGCTCGTCGCTCAGGTGTTCGGCAAAATTTGGGCGGAGAAATCTCAGCATAAAACAGGGTCTCAGGAAAGCACCGCCAAAAGTAGAGAGAAGTGTTGAAGTGGTTGGAATGTTGTTTGAATAGTTTGAGGGGTTTGAGGGGTAAGGCCCTGGCCAAAGATGCCGGAGTCTTGAAAAATGCACAACTCAAATAATCGTCTTAGAGCAGCCCCCCTTTTCTCTCTGCGCCAAAATTGACAAAATGTGAAGGCGGTAAAAGAATTAACTGACAAGTCATGCCAAGCTGTCTGAAAAAATGGCAGGTAAATATGCGTAGCACGAAGTTTGATAAAGGCAACTCGTCCGCAACAGCCGAGATTCCACAGAAAATTTGGTTTTGCGGCCTATAAACTTGTTTCACCAAAATTAAAAATAGATCAAACGTATGAAGCCAATCGCTGACCGCGTAATCATCAAGCCCGCTCCCGCCGACGAGAAAACCAAAGGCGGCATCATTATCCCCGACACCGCAAAAGAAAAGCCACAGCGCGGCGAAGTCGTCGCAGTTGGCCCCGGCAAAACCGGCAAAGACGCGCACTCCATGACCGTCCAGGTGGGTGATATGGTACTTTACGGTAAATATTCTGGCCAAGAAATCAACCACGAAGGCCAAGACCTACTCATCATGCGCGAAGAGGAAATCCTGGTAATTCTTTAGGTTTATGAGGTTTATCAGGTTTATGAGGTTTATCATAAACCTCATAAACCTGATAAACCTCATCAACCTCATCAACCTCATAAACCTGATAAACCTGATAAACCTCATCAACCTCATCAACCTCATAAACCTGATAAACCTCATAAACCTCATCAACCTCATAAACCTCATCAACCTCATCAACCTCATCAACCTCATCAACCTCATCAACCTCATCAACCTCATCAACCTCATCAACCTCATCAACCTCATAAACCTCATAAACCTGATAAACTTCATCAACCCATTCATCACTTAACACTTACCACTAGTAAAATATGTCTGCAAAGCAAATCAACTTCAATACCGAAGCCCGCGAAAAACTCAAAGAAGGCGTTGACGCTCTGGCCAATGCAGTAAAAGTTACCCTCGGCCCCAAAGGCCGCAATGTAGTCATCCAGAAATCCTTCGGCGCCCCAGCCATCACCAAAGACGGTGTCACTGTTGCCAAAGAAGTCGAACTCGATGATGCGGTGGCCAATATGGGCGCCCAGATGGTAAAAGAAGTCGCCAGCAAAACCGCTGACGCAGCAGGGGACGGTACCACTACCGCTACCGTGCTCGCCCAGGCAATGATTACCGCAGGCCTCAAAAACGTGGCCGCTGGTGCCAACCCGATGGACCTCAAACGGGGCATCGAGAAAGCCGTGAAAAAGATCGTGGCCGACCTGAAATCCCAAACCGAACAAATCGGTGAGGATTTTGACAAAATCCAACAAGTAGCCGCCATCTCTGCCAACAACGACGAAGAAATTGGCAAACTGATTGCCAACGCCATGAAGCGCGTCAGCAAAGACGGCGTGATCACCGTAGAAGAAGCCAAAGGCACCGATACTTACATGGAAGAAGTGATCGGTATGCAGTTCGACCGCGGATACCTCAGCCCATACTTTATCACCGATGCTGAGAAAATGGTGGCCGATTATGAAAACCCGTACGTGCTCATCACCGACAAGAAGATCAGCAACATGCAAGACCTCGTGCCTGTGCTCGAGAAGTCATTGCAGACGGGTCGTCCACTCCTCATTATCGCAGAAGATGTTGACAGCCAAGCACTTGGTGTGCTGGTGGTTAACCGCCTTCGCGCTGGACTCAAAGTGGTTGCCGTGAAAGCCCCGGGCTTTGGCGACCGTCGCAAAGCCATGCTCGAAGACATCGCCATCCTCACGGGCGGTACCGTCATAAGCGAAGATCAAGGTTACAAACTTGAAAATGCTGGTCTCGAACACCTTGGCTCTTGCGAGCGCATTACGGTGGACAAAGACAATACTACCGTTGTAGGTGGCAAAGGCAAAGCGGATGACATCAAATCCCGCATTGGCCAAATCAAACAGCAAATCGAATCCACGACGAGCGACTACGACAAAGAAAAACTGCAAGAGCGCCTCGCCAAATTGGCAGGTGGTGTGGCAGTGCTCTATATCGGCGCCTCTACGGAAGTGGAAATGAAAGAGAAAAAAGACCGTGTGGACGACGCGCTCCACGCTACCCGTGCTGCCATCGAAGAGGGCATTGTACCGGGTGGCGGCGTAGCCCTCGTACGTGCCATCAAAAGCCTCGACGGCCTTAAAGGCGTGAACGAAGACGAAAACTACGGTATCGCCATCGTGCGCAAATCGCTCGAAGCCCCTATCCGCATCATCGCTGAAAACGCGGGTGTGGACGGTTCGCTCGTATTCCACAAAGTGCTTGACGGCAAAGCCTCCTTTGGCTACAACGCCCGCACAGATGTGTACGAAGACCTGAAAAAAGCAGGCATCATTGACCCAACCAAAGTGACCCGCGTCGCGCTAGAAATGGCGGCCTCCATCTCTGGTCTCGTGCTCACTACCGAGTGTGTCATCAGCGAGAAGCCTAAAAAAGGCGAGGGCGGCGGCCATGGACACCCAGACATGGGCGGCATGGGCGGAATGATGTAAGGTTGAGAAATTTAGATATTTGGATATTAAACCCGCCTACGCCAATGCTTCGGCGGGTAAATCGGGCGCGTCGGAAACGGCGCGCCCGATTTGTTTTTGGCGGGTATTTGTCTTATCCGAGGTTTTTGGCAAATGTGCAAAACGGATTGAATACATTCGCTGCTCGCGGCGCAAGCCTGCTGTTTTCATTCACAATCCTATTCACCGTTTAAACGATTATCCCATGCCTAACAAACTCCGCCTCCTTCCACTTTTAATTTTTGCACTACTTTCCATTTCCCTCCCTGCCCAATGGGCCAAAACAAACGGACTGCCAGGTGGAGTCACTTATAATTTCCTCCCCTACGGCGATACTATAGTGGCTCAGGTAGGCAATGAGATTTATTTTTCTTCTAATCACGGGCAGGGTTGGGTGGCTATGCCCTTCCATGCAGGCGTGAGACTATATAGATCTTACTCAGACGGTCAGACGATCTTGGCGTACCGCTATAATCCTAGCACCGGCACCCGGATTGTCCGAACGGACGATTTTGGGGAGACTTGGCAAACGATTGCCTCCACGAACGCGATGCTTTTCTATGAAACATTGTTGGCCTACGGGTATATTTATGGCAGCGACCACAATGGTCTTTACCGCAGCAACGACAACGGCGCCAACTGGGAGTATGTAACCACCAAGCAGGTCAGCAACATCCAATTTGACGGTCAACGAATCACCGGATCGAGTTATCCCTATCTTCTACAATCTACCGATGGAGGCTACAATTGGGATACACTTCTTCAGGTGTCAGGCAACGTAATTAGTATGCTCCAGCACGAAAATCACCTTTTTGCTTTCATGCAGAACGCTGGACACGGCTGCTATGCCTCCAGCGACTACGGCCAAACTTGGCAACAGTACCCAGGGGTTGCGTTTGACCAGTTTTCCGAATTCATCTGGCTCAATGGCAGCATTTACGGTTTGAAAGGGAACAAATATTTGAAATCGCCCAATTTGGGGCAAACATGGGATACTATTTCTTTCTCGACTGAGTACTACTATCCGGCGTCGAAGGGCATTGCAGTTGGAACGGATTTGGTGATTGGTGGAATTTACAATGTCCCAAACAGCATATTGCGCAGCACTGACGAAGGTGCTTCCTGGTCTCCAAGCGCACAAGGCATAACGGCCTCTGCCGGCAAACTGCGACCATCTGGCAGTACGCTCTATGTTCCTGGCCAAGGCGGCCTTTACCAACTTGCCCCGGACGGGCTGAACTGGACTGATCTACCAATAGATTTCCCGGCAAGTAACTATGGTGGGATTACTGACTTTACAGTGTCTGACGGAAATTGGATAATCGCAACTGGATATGAGCTGAGGGTTTCTCTCGATAATGGAACGACTTGGCTTGAGTCATCCATGAGTGGTAGCTGGTGGGATGGACGGTGCACCCGCTTCGAAACCATTGGCGACAAGATCGCTGCGGTCGTCGACAACAGTTATGATTACGAATTTTTTGCCTCTCAAAATCATGGGCTGGCATTCACTTTAACCCAACAACCTCCTTCATCAACTTACGCAGCAGATATTGACCAAGGGAAAATCTATGCGCTATGTGCCAACGGCAGCCTATACCGCTCTGACGATGTGGGCAACCAATGGGTTCAACACGGGATACCAGTATCAATTGATTCAATTGGCGGAATTTTCAATATTCAACTATTGGTCAGGGGCAACGTAATCTCCATTTCGTCCTTACATTATTCCAATAAAATGCTGTATTCCAAGGATGCAGGTCAAACATGGACCTACTTTAACCTTGCCACTGCAGGCTTGCCTATAGGAGATGCTCCTTTTAGCGACCTCCTTTATATCGGCAATTATTTAGTGGGCGCCAATGCCAAGGGTGTCTTCCTTTCACAAAACAACGGTACTGATTGGCTTGCTTGGAACGAGGACTTAGAAGCCCAAAACATCACTGATATGGAGGTGCATGAAGATTATCTTTGGGCAGCAACCGAGGGAAATGGCATCTGGAAGCGCTCGCTCAGCGAACTTGGGATGAAGCCTGTAATGGGCTTGGTTTTTTTCGACCAGAACGGCAACGCTCAATATGACCTTGGCGAGCCAGGCTTCCCAAATGTCGTGGCACAATCCCTGATAACCAACGCCTACATCAACACAAGGCCTGATGGGACCTACAACTTGCTCTCCAACCTCACGCAAGAAGAGATCAAGGTAAATCCTACAAAGCCATATTGGATACTCACACCAGCCAGCCAATCGGTTGCTGTACCGAGCTCAGGAGCCGACTTCGCTGTCCATTTCGACCCCAATGCACAAGACCTCTCCGTTGACCTCACCAACGCATCTGTACTACGACCCGGCTTTGAAACCAATTATCTGCTTAGCTGGCGCAACAATGTCCCAATTCCCGCTTCGAATATTGTACTGACGCTTTCCTACCCAGACAACCTGCTTGATCTGCTCTCGACCTCAATTCCCCCAACTACTCAGTCTGGAGGATCACTCAGCTGGAACTTAGGCAATGTGGCCCCCTTATCCAATGGCATCATTTTGCTTCAATTCAAGGTTCCGATCTCCGTGCCACTTGCCACTGAAGTCTGTGCTACAGCAACAATCACCCCGCTCATCGGAGAATTAGCGCCAAACGACAACATACATGAGCGCTGCGAAATAGTGGTCGGCTCTTTCGATCCCAACGACAAACAAGCGGAGCCTTCTGGCTTCCTAAACCCTGTACAACTCGCTAACAACGAGCCAGTTACTTATACCATCCGTTTTCAAAACACAGGAAATTACCCTGCTACCTTCGTCCGGATCACCGATACTTTACAGCAAACTTTTGAGCCTGCCAGTTTTCAGTATATATCCGCTTCACATCCCTGCAGTTGGGATTTGCGCGGCCAGGGGGAAGTGGAATTCTTTTTCAACAATATCCAACTGCCTCCAGTCACGACCGATGAGCCGGGCAGCCACGGATTTGTGAAATACAGCATTCGGCCGCGCCAAAACCTGCCATTAGGCACCCCTTTGCGCAATACCGCTCATATTTTCTTTGATTTCAACGCTCCGATAACCACCAATACTACCGAAACACTGGCTGGTTTGGTGCGGGTAAAAGAAGTACCCGGCCAAAACCAATCGCTCCTGCTTTTCCCCAACCCTGCGAGCAATATCGTCCGCGCCGAAACAGGCGAGCGAGCTGGCGAACTTATTTTGCAAGATGCCACAGGCCGCGTTGTCCTGCGCAAATCGGTTGAAAGTGCAAGCGCAACGTTTTCAGTCGAAGGGCTTCCGCAGGGGCTTTATCAGGTTATTTTTGTGGGCGAAAAAACGATGCAGTATGGCTCGTTGGTGGTGCAGCGTTGAGGGGGTTTCTGCACTAGCGGTCAGACGGGGTTTCTGCCTTAGCGGTCAGACGACTTTGAGTCGTCAGCCCGCGACGATCTCGTCTGACGACTCAAAGTCGTCTGACGAGTAACACCAACCTTGGAAGCAATGCCCAAAAATGTGCTTGGCACTCCGAATCCCTTTCCACCACCTTTGCACCCGGCATCGAGGCAATGTCAATCCGGCTTCGACTGCCACGCTTGCGACATTTTTTGGAATAAACCCCGCCAAGCACAACTGCCATCCGACACAATCGCCCTACATTCGGGCGGGGATTTTCTTGCCCAATTTGTGCGGTTTTTTTTAGAAGGGGAAACCGACTGATTGCCAGGAATTTCCCCCTTTTTTTGTCCAAAATCAATTACCAATTCTTACAGGCTTATGAGAATACTGTCCTTTCTCCCCCATCTCTTTTTCACGCTTCTTTTCCTGACGTTTTCAAACTCGATTTTTGCGCAGCAGTTTCCTGTAGTGCAATTCTCGGGTGCGACCATGCGCGCGCCGCTCACGTTGCCAAAAGGCACCTCGACCATACAAATTTGTGGTCTGGAACTGGGCAATTCGTACAAACTGATTGCCGTACCCATGGCTTATGGCCAAACTGCTGATTTTGAAATCGCACCCGCGCCTGCCCTGTCAAAAGGCACGAGCAGCTTTGCATTTGTAAGGGAAAAGAAAAATGCCGTGAGTTTTGCTGCCCCCGGCACTTGTGTTGAGATTCAGTTTAAGACAAGCAGCACCGAGCAAGGCGAGGAGGTTCCTATGTATCTTTCTATCAAATGCGAGTCCTGCCCTGAAGCCAAATCCTGGCTACAGAATGTTGGCGCCCAAGCCGATCAAGCAGTTTTGCAGGTTCAAGGCGGCTTTAGTGCAGAAGAATTGGTGAAGGACGTGCTGGTGGGCGGCGGCTGTTTTCAAATCAGCAACGTGAGCTATTCTGGTCAAGGAGAACAAATTGGCACCTTTTCCAACGGGAGCTCAAACATCGGATTTAGCAACGGACTAATCATGGCTACCGGCGGCATCATTGTGGCGCCTGGCCCCAACATCTTGGACGGAGCGAGTGCTGGATATGGAAATGGCACTCCCGATGCGGACTTGGCAACGCTGGCAACGAGTACCCTTTTTGATATGGCCAATATAGAATTTGACTTTGTGCCTACGGAAAATCAAGTGATTTTCGAATTTGTGTTTGCTTCGGAAGAATATTGCGAGTACGTGAATACACAGTTTAATGACGTGTTCGGCTTTTTCATTTCCGGCCCAGGCATCTCAGGGACGAAAAATATTGCACTCATCCCCAGTACCAATACACCGGTTTCCATTAATACCGTAAATCATCTGGTAAACAGTGGCCTTTATACGCACAACACATCACTCCTTGGAGAAAACTGCAACATTCAACCCGCCTTTGGGCCTGCAGTTTTAGAGCTGCAATACGATGGCTTCACCAAAAAATTGATTGCTGTTGCCGACGTAGTTCCCTGTCAGACCTATCACATTAAGCTCAAAATCGCCGATGTCGGCGACGGTGTCTGGGATTCAGCGGTATTCTTTCGCGCCAATTCATTTGATGCAGGCGGTACCGTCCTGGCTTCTCCAGCATATCCGGGCGGCTCCAACTCGTCCTACGAAAGTTGTGACGCAGGGAGCATTCGTTTCAAACGCAGCGGTGGCAGCAATATTAACCTGCCGCAGCCCATCAGTTTCACGGTGGGAGGCTCGGCAACACCTGGTGTGGACTATGTTCCGATCAACACCACGGTGGTTATCCCGGCTGGTCAGTCGGAAATACTTGTGCCAATCACTGTCCTCCCCGATCCCATTTCAGAAGGGCAGGAAAACATCCTGCTTTCGTTATCAAACTCCTGCTCTTGTTCGCAGAGTACGGTGGAATTTTTGATAAACGACCTTCCGTCTTTTGGGCTTGATTTGCTTGGCAACCAGACCATTTGTGAAGGGGAATCTATCACGCTAAACCCCTCCTTGTCAGGCGGTGTGCTGCCCATCACGTATTTATGGAGCACAGGAGAAACGACAAGCAGCATCCTACTGACCAATTCGGGCAATTACGCATTGACGGTTTCTGATGGTTGTGGCAGAAATATCTCGGATTCCGGCACCGCATCTGTTATTAATTGTAACAGTGTAAACTGCGATGCCGGAACGTTTATCAAAACCATCGGCCAAATTGGCGAGCAAGTGCGCGGCTACGCCGTGTACGACAGCGAAGATGGCAACCTCTACATCACAGGGTCGAAGCAAGACAGCGCAGCGATCATCAAAATGACCCCAACGGGCACCGTGTTGTGGATGCGTACATTTGACGTGATAGCTGGCGCAACCAACAGAATTTCAGAACTCATCATAGATTCCGAAGGAATGCTTGTGGGTTGTGGGCAAAGCGGCAATCTGGTGCCCGGCGTTTCGGGTTTTGTGTTTCGTTACAATACCGCCACAAACAATATGCAATGGCTAAACACCTATGGCTTGGAATCAACGTACGTATATGGGCTTGTAGAATTGCCAAATGGCAACTATCTGATTTACGACAATCCGCGCGAAACGGAGGACGACATTCGAATGCTGGAAATAACCCGTCCCGATGGCACGATTGTCATGGGCAGCCCCTTGACAAAAAAACTCAACCTCGGTGACGGAGATAATTTCAATAGCACAACGATTCACAACGGAAAACTCTATGGCGTGGGCCGCTACACAAATGGCCAGGGTTTTTTTGATATGCGCCATGCGCTTTCGCGTGTTGATTTGGGAACAGGCAACCTAGAATGGTCGCGCCTGAGCCACGTCCCGCCTAACTTGTCCGCTCGCCTGTACGGCATGGATTTATTGATTGAAGACAACCATATCATCTCAGTAGGTTATGGGAGTGAATTGGACGGCAATTTGATCAACGGTGAAATTTTTCTTCAAAAAACCGACCTTGACGGAAATTTGGTTTGGATAAAAAGATTCAATGTTCCAGAAGCTTTTGTCGAGGTGGCGGACGAAGTCGTAAGCGTCCCTGATGGCTTCATTCTTTATGCGCACGACAGGGATGTGTCCAATGACCTGTACCTGATCAAAACGGACAAAGAGGGCGCATTGCAATGGTCTAAAAAGGTAGACTCTGGCTTCGACGATTTTGTACCTTCAGTGTCTTCATTCCAATCACAAATTTTGGTGAATGGGGACAATCTATTTTTCATCGCTTCAACGGAAGGCCCCGGCGACAGCCAAATGCTTTTGGCTAAAACTACCCTTGACTGCACCGTAGATGGCGACTGCGATTTGATAAAACCAGTCTTGGTGGAAACCAGCAATGTTGCAAACCCGTCAAACTTTACGGTGATCTTGCAAGAATTGCCTGTCAACGAGCAAACTTCCGCGATTGTCCTAGTGCCCACACAAACCAATTTGCTGGTGGAAAATCAGTGCGAGGTTTTTGTGCATGATTCTATTGACATCCAGTTTTGTTTCGGTGAATCGGTGACCATTGACAGCGTGGTGTACACACAAGACACTACTTTTTCAATAGAAATTCCCGGTACTGGCGGTTGCGACACCTTGCGAACCTATACCATTGAGGTGCTCCCGCTACCCATGCAATCCGTGGCGATTGCGCTCTGTCCTGGCGACTTTGTCATTATAGGTGGGCAAATAATTGACCATCCAGGCACATTTATTCTTTCCCTGGATGGAGCCAATGGAGCATGCGACACCATCGTGACCTATACCGTTACTTCGGTTTTATTCCAGACCCGTTCTGAAGACATCTCCCTTTGTCCCGGCGAATCGGTGACGATTGGCGGTCAGGTGTACAGCCAATCGGGAGCGGTGATTGATACCATTGCCGCAACAATCGGATGCGACACCATTGTGACCTATACGCTCACGCTGTTGCCACTGCCTACCCGTTCAGAAACGATCTCGTTCTGTCCCGGCGAATCGGTGACGATTGGCGGTCAGGTGTACAACCAATCGGGAGCGGTGATTGATACCATTGCCGCAACAATCGGATGCGACACCATTGTGACCTACACGCTCACGCTGTTGCCACTGCCTACCCGTTCAGAAACGATCTCGTTCTGTCCCGGCGAATCGGTGACGATTGGCGGTCAGGTGTACAACCAATCGGGAGCGGTGATTGATACCATTGCCGCAACAATCGGATGCGACACCATTGTGACCTACACGCTCACGCTGTTGCCACTGCCCACCCGTTCAGAAACGATCTCGTTCTGTCCCGGCGAATCGGTGACGATTGGCGGTCAGGTGTACAGCCTATCGGGAACAGTGATTGATACCATTGCCGCAACAATCGGATGCGACACCATTGTGACCTATACCTTGCAGTTCAGCACACCCGCGCCATCCAATGTCGTCATCACTTGTCCCAGCGCCATAACCATTAATCAACCTGGCGGCAGCGGCGGAGCAGTGGTGAACTACAACCAGCCGAGTGCAACAAGCGATTGCCACTGCCCGGGCATCGAATTGAACATGACGAGTGGTTTGTCGTCTGGCAGCAACTTCCCGGCAGGCATAACATCGGTCTGTTTCGCGGCCAAAGACAGTTGCGGTCAATCGGCCACTTGCTGTTTCAACATAACCGTCGGAGTGGACGATCCCTGCGACACAAAAGTGATAAGTTGTATAAAATACGAACTCATGACCATCACGGAGGACATGGGCAAAAACCGCACCTACCGTGTCCGCGTGACAAACAACTGCACGAACAAGTTGATTTACACGGCCATTCAAGTTCCCGACGGACTTATCGCAATAGAACCGGCCAACTTTTCTACTTACGCCGCCCCATCGGGCAATACTTATGTGGTCCGCAATCCAAACTTTTCTCCGCAGTACTCGATTAGATACTCGTCCATTTCGGACAGCATCAACAATGGCGAGTCTGATATTTTCAAGTACACGCTGCCCGCACAGGCCAATGTCACTTACATCCATGTAGTTTCGCGGCTTGCACCATCCCTATATCTAGCCGCACACCTCAATACTTTTTATTGCCCAATTGGAGTCACCGTTGCTAACACACGCCCAAGCAATGAACGCGACGTGGAGGCTATCTTTGAACCTGGATCAATTGCCGAACTCTTCCTTTTCCCGAATCCGACAAGCGACGAACTTTTTGCTGACTTCTCGCCTTGGCAGGGTCAGCGACTAACTGTTCAAGTGCTGGACAGTCGTGGACAGCGTGTTCAACAGCTTGAAATAACGGCGATTGAGGATGCCCAAGCACTTGATTTGCGGCGTGAATTGCCCAGTGGGCTTTATTTTCTGGAGGTTTTGACCGAGGGAGGAGAAAAGCATACGGGGCGTTTTGTGATACAGCGTTGAAGATTTCCCACCTGCGGCTGGTAAAAGATGTGGCTTGAAAGGCAAGCAAGCGCATTTTTGAACAAAAATGAAACAACGGGAACGCGGCTGAGCCTTTGGGCGTTAGCCGCGTTCCCTTTAGTTTGAAAAGAAATTGGAAAAATGTTTCAACGAGCTTTGTCAAACGGGGTAGGTCGTAATATCTTTGCGGCCCATTTTGGATAGGTGGGTGAGTGGCTAAAACCACCGGTTTGCTAAACCGACGCACGGGTTAAACTGTGCCCCGGGTTCGAATCCCGGCCTATCCGCAGTTGGGAATTGGTTTATTGGTTGAATAGTGATTGGTGACTAGTTTATCTGGGCTGACACATTTCTTCACCCACCACCATTATCCCAATCACCAATTAACCAATCACCATTTCGGGATGTAGCGCAGCCCGGTAGCGCACCTGCTTTGGGAGCAGGGGGTCCCAGGTTCGAATCCTGGTATCCCGACAGAGAGCCGACCAGCAATGGCCGGCTTTTTTTGTTTACGGCAGGTAAAAGCCTGGAAATCAAGAATGAAAGTCGAAAAACTCATTTATTGGATATACCCTATCGCACAACAACCATTTTCTCTACCGCGCGAATCCATCTTGACGTCTTCGGATACGCGGCTTGCAGGAAGTAAAGACCCGGCGGAATCTCACTTAAGGAAACATGCTCTGTTTCGGTGAAAGACCAACGCAGCATTTCTATGCCCTGTGCATTAAACAATGCGAAGGTAAGCTCTGAAGATTCAGGCCCATTCCATTGGATTTTTATCACATTGGAGCTCGGGTTGGGGTAGATCGAAAATAGTTTCTCTTGCTTGGCGTCCGGTGCTGTGGATTTGCTGGTCCCGCAAAGCTTAATGGTGTCGGGGATATCCTTGTACTCGTAAAGGCCGTCTTCCAAAAGGATATACGCATGGTTGGGGGCAAAGACATTAAGCCCCCTCATAAATTCTCCTGCTCGAACGCAGGCTTGTTCTTCCCAAGTAATGCCCCCATCTTTAGTGCCACAAATTTCGGAATACCCGCTCGCCAAGCCGTGAAGTGAATCCGCAAATCCAATCTCGGTGACGCCCGCGGACAATTGTTGGGCTCAGGATTGGCCTCCGTCTATCGTGTGATAAACACTGCTTTTGTTGCTCATCCATCCTTCCTTAACGCTTGTGAAGCTCAATTGCTCTGCGTATTGAAGCCCTGGAAACTCTTTGCCGGTCCATTGCTGCAGGTCATAGGTATTCCCAAAAACAGTGGTGCTGTTGGGCCAGAGAATTTGATTTGAGCCAATAAAATAAACGGTGTCTCCTCCCGGAGATTCGAAGTCTTCAATGAGCGAGACAAACCACGGCATTTGAATTTCAGCCCAAGTTTGTCTCTAATTTTTGGTCAAAAAAAGGTTTTCATAATGCGCTGCTACTACTGCTACACTGTCGTTTATCCTTTCGAGTGCTGTGGTGCTAGGGTTACCTCCAAATCCAAAAAATTGAGTGTCCCAATGCGCCCCTCCGTCGCTCGTTTTCCATATCTTTTGATCGCTCAAAGCCCAGCCGTGTTGGGGGTCTAAAAATTGCATTTTTCTAAATGGTTCCGGTACTTCATTCATCGACTTTTGCCAAAAAAAACGGTGCGTTCACCGCGATCTTTTTAAGCGTGGTATATTCTTGCGGCAGGCAATCGGATTTTGCTTTTAAATAAACGGTATGGCACCCGGGGTTTACGAAAGTATGGGGCGGGTGTGATTCTGTAGAGCTTTCCCCGTCGCCAAAATCCCAGAAATAGGTGTCCGACTCTTTCGACAGGTTGGTAAAACAATAGGTCATGTTTTCACAGGAATAGTCGAACGCAGGGCGGGGCCAGGGGCAGAGCAAGGAATCGCAGTCAAGCGTAAATGTCGGGTTGAGGTGCTGGTAAATCATGCCAGAAGAATCCCTCAGGCAGATCAATTGCCCATATCTGCACGAACAAAGAGGGTGTTGCTTAAATTCGGGAGCAACTTAAAACTGTTCCATGTTTCCCCACAGAGCAAGGTGTCGCCCGTTTAGCGCAAGGAGCTGTTCATGTAGGTTGGGCAATCGAACGGGTTGCAAATGTAGATGGAACCATATTCAATGCCGGGCGTAGGAAAAAGGGGCAAACTACGCCTGTATGCCGGCACAAGTAAAAAAGGACAAAAGAATACTTGATATTTCATCTTGAAAATTGGAATGGGAGATGAGAAAACTCTAAAATCTGTTGCATTTGAAACTTGAATCCGCCTCTTCCATTGCTCCTCAGTATACAAGGCATGAAGGATATAGTGAAATGTCCTCCATAATGGCAGTTTTAGTTTGGGGCCACGAATGCCAACCCACAGGTCTTCCTTAAGATCATGGCGTTATCAAGCAGGTACTGCCTGCAAGCAATTTTTCTACGGATAAACAAAATATATTCAGAATAAAAATGTATTTTATTGCAAATTGACATTTTTTTTTCTAAAAAAAATTAAAAGGAGTGAATTGTGCAACTATTCTCCAGAATTTTATAACATTTGAGCAGTTGCTTACTAGCAACTTTGCAGATCATTCACGAATTAATCTTGATCATGAAAAACAAATTTATACTCATTGTAGTTGCGATCGTACTGTCTTTTGCACCAAAAGGTGTTTTTGGCCAGGCGCCTGACCTGGGAGTTGCTTCCACTTTTGCATTGTTTACTGCTGCTGGTGCATTTAACGGCGATCCTGCAACCAGTGTGGTAGGCGATATTGGTACGAATGTGGGCGCCTTCACCCCTCCTGGATTTTTAGTTGGAAATATCCACGTGGCAGACCCTGTCTCCGCACAAGCGGCCGCGGCTGTGGCTATTGCATACAGCCAACTGGCCGGGCTTACTTGTGCCCAGGTCTTAGCGACCCCGTTTGGTAATAACCAAACCCTTACCCCTAAAATTTACTGTATAGGAAGTGCTGCAGTATTAAATGCAAATTTAACCTTGGATGGAGGAGGTAATCCGGGGGCTATCTTTATTTTCCAGATAAACGGTGCCCTGAGTACCAACTCACTCTCCAACATTTTGCTGACCAATGGCGCCAGCTTATGCAATGTGTATTGGCAAGTAAATGGCGCATTTAATCACAATGGCCAACTTTTCCAAGGTACTGTTATTGCCGCAGGAGCGATCAACTTGGGCACTGGGGCGAGATTAAACGGCAGAGGGCTTTCCACTATGGGTGCTATTTCGACCAGTGCAAACATAGTTACATTGCCTAGCGCCTGTCTCTGTGACCTGACGGTGACTTGCCCGAATCCTTCCGGTGGCACCTTCCAATGCCCCAGCAATATCCCGGTGGGCCTGCCATCCGACGTAACGGTGAATACTTCCTGTGGAACCCCTACTGTGACCATCACCCAAACCTCCACCGGGGCTGGCTGTGTCAATTCTCCTTTTGTATTGACCCGGACCTATCTAGTGACCGATCAAGGCGGACATTCAACGACTTGTGTGGTGACTTATACTGCTATTGATCAGAACGCGCCGACCATCACCTGCCCGGCTGCAGCCACGGCGCAATGCACCAGCCAGGTTCCAGCGGTCAGCCTCACAGCGCCCACCGCCTCTGACAACTGCGGGGGTGCGGTTACGATTTCCTTCGTCAGTGATGTGATAACCAACCAGACCTGCGCCAATCGGTATACAATAACCCGGACCTACCGGGCCACAGACGCCTGCGGCAACTCGGCTATCTGTGCTCAGACAATCACCGTGTTCGACAATACGGTTCCTGTCATCACCTGCCCGGCTGCAGCCACGGCGCAATGCACCAGCCAGGTTCCAGCGGTCAGCCTCACAGCGCCCACCGCCTCTGACAACTGCGGGGGTGCGGTTACGATTTCCTTCGTCAGTGATGTGATAACCAACCAGACCTGCGCCAATCGGTATACAATAACCCGGACCTACCGGGCCACAGACGCCTGCGGCAACTCGGCGACCTGTCCTCAGATAATCACCGTGTTCGACAATACGGTTCCTACCATCACCTGCCCGGCTCCGGTCACCGTACAATGCGCCAGCCTGGTGCCAGCGGTTAATACCGCGTCTCCTACCGCTACAGACAATTGTGGGGGTGCGGTTACAATCACATTCGTCAGTGATGTCATAACGAATCAGACCTGTGCTGATCGCTTTACCGTCACCCGGACCTACCGGGCCACAGACGCCTGCGGCAACTCGGCGACCTGTCCTCAGATCATTACTGTATTTGACAATACTCCACCCGTTTTTATTAACCCGCCTGCAAATGTCACAGTCGAATGTTTCTTGATACCACCCGTACCGCCAAACCCAACAGCATCAGATAATTGTGCAGGGGCCGTTACCGTAATATTTCTAGGGGAAATTCAATCCCCCGGCGTCTGCCCTGTTGTTTATACCCTGACCCGCACCTGGCGCGCAACCGATGTTTGCGGCAATTCATCCACCGTATCACAGGTGGTGACCGTGATTGATACTTATGCGCCCCAATTCATCGAAAATGCATTGGATGTGATACTGGAATGCGATTTAACTACGAACCAGGATTCCTTCCAAAACTGGCTGAACAACCAGGGAGGCGCTTTAGTGAACGATTGCAGCACGGTCACCTGGACATTTATGGACAGCCCGTTCTTTCTCATGCCCTCTACCTGTGGAGGCACTTCCCAAAGGTTTATCCGCTTTATCGCGACAGACGAATGTGGCAATTCCGCTTTTCAGGATGCAGGTTTTACCATAGTAGACCTGACGCCGCCAACCTTCACCATTCTACCCCAAAACTTAAATCTTGAATGTTGGACAGGAGAAGAAGGCGATGCGTTTTTGCCCGAATTTCTTGAGAATTTTGAAGTGAGCGACGACTGCGGTGAAGTTTTCACACAGGTTGTCTTCATTTCCCAAACGGAGGGTTGTGGCAACACCTTTAGGCGTGTTTATGAGTTCCGTGCAACAGACGAGTGCGGTAATACGAATTATGTGACCGCTACATTCGCCATGGTTGATTCTTTACCGCCGGTCATAGTTTCCTGTCCGGAAGGCAATGTGTTGCTGACTTGCGAGTACGACATTCCTGCTCCCGATACGGCAGGCGTGGTAGCCTGGGACAACTGCGGTACGGTTAAGATAACAGTGGAAAGCATTTTCTCTGTCGGCGTAGGCTGTGGTTACTGGCCAATGACGAAATCTTATACCTACGCTGCAACCGATGAATGTGGGAATGTATCCTACTGCTATCAGTCTTTCCAGGTAGTGGATACTATTCCACCTGTCTACACCGGCCCGGACACCATTTACGTATTATGTGTGGACGATTTGCCCGGATTGGGTGAAGTTGCGGACATCATTACTCCCTTGGTGATAGACAATTGTTACAACGTAATATGTGTATACGAGGGTGTGGATTCAACTGGGGTCAATTCGGTCACCTTTTGCATAAAAGTCAAAGACCTTTGTGTGAACTGGTCCGACAAATTTATAGTGACCTTTATTGCTACGGGCGGTTGTAAACCGCTATGCACGGCTCCCCAGACAACTTGGGGCAATACCGCAGGCATGATCAATGGAATGTCCACCACCGAGGCCATTCAGCAATTAATAAACAAAAATGGTCCTGTTACTGCGGGAAAACTGGGCAAAACAATTGAGGTAAGCAGCTCAACCTGTATGCAGAATATGCTATCCATTGGTGGGCATACGAGCCAATTAGGCCACGGTAACTTTGAATTCGGCGCATTCAACGACTGCCTAACGTCTTCTTCCTTGCTCAATACCGATGGTACGCTGAAGAATAAACTGGTCTCGAACGTGCTAGCAATGCAGCTGAATATCTGGTATAACCGGGAATTCAATGACCGCGATCTTGGCGTACAAGCACTTTCCAGCATACCGCTTTGCCTGATAGACCCTGTTGTTATGAGCAAATTGGAAGAAAATCATTTCAGCGTACAAGGCTTGCTTAATTTGTCGAACGACTATCTCGCTGGCGTGGGATTCTTCCTGCCTGGTTTTGGTAATCTTATCAACGAGGCGCTTGATCAGGTGAACAATTACTGGCGGAATTGTCAGACAAACGACCCTTGCGCCACCAGTATCCTTGTGGCTGGCAGCCTGAAGACAGAATCGCAGGACGGCCTGGAAGAGGGACGTGTGCGTTTGGATGGCTCATACAATGCCAGCCCATTGCCAAACCAATATGAATATTCCAATGCTGCAGGCTTTTATGAATTTTCGAATGCGATACCATATTCCAGCAACTACCGGGTGATCCCCACTTCGGAAAACAAAGGGCACTTGAACGGGGTTACGACTTATGATCTCGTGTTGCTTTCAAAGCATATTCTGGGAATAGAGCCACTCTCTTCACCCTATAAAATGATCGCCGCAGATGCAAACAGATCGGGCAGTATTACCACATTCGATATCGTAGAATTGCGCAAATTGATTTTGGGCCTTTATGAGGAACTGCCGCAAAACACGGCCTGGCGCTTCGTGGATAAATCCTACGTATTTCCTACGCCTGAAAACCCTTTCTTCCCGGATTTCCCGGAGTATAGAACGGTAGGGCAAGAGCTCCAGAATGAGCAAGACTTCGTATCTATAAAGATTGGGGATCTCAATAATAGCGCGCAGGCAAACAACCTCATGCCGATCACTGATCGCGCAGTTGGTGTCCTGTTGTTTGATTTGGATGATCGTGTCGTGACACCCGGAGAAATCTTCGAAGTGAAGATGACTGCGGACCAAAAAGTGCAGTGCTTCCAGTTTACGCTCAACACCGCAGCGCTTGAAGTGCTCGAGATATCGGGTGAAGGAATGAGCGAGGCCAACTTCGCTGTATTTGCTGCTGCCGGCCAGTCTTTTGGTAAAACGGGAGCCTTGACCACTTCCTGGAATTTATCAGAAGGCACCACCGCCGAGATAGCGTCTTTTACCTTGAAATGCCGTGCAACCCAATCGGGCAGACTACGTGACATGCTGGGCATAAGCAGCCGTTTCACGAGAGCAGAGGCTTACCTGAACAATGATAAGGTTGCTGCCAGGCCCTTGGATGTGGCGCTCCGTTTTCACGATGAAGGCACAGCAAGCATCAGCGGCCTCGGGTTTGAACTTTATCCGAATGTGCCGAACCCGTTTGTAGACAAGACAACGATCGCTTTTAACCTGCCGGAAGCAGCACAGGCGACGCTCACGGTGTATGATGAAACCGGTCGGCTGGTCTTTAGGCAAAAGGGAGATTTTGCAAAGGGCTACAATTTCTTTGTCCTCGAAGGCCAACTTGTTCATACCAATGGTATCCTGCTGTATAAAGTAGAGACTGCCACGGACATGGCCACCGGCAAAATGATTCAGACAAAATAAGGCACAAGCGGGAAAACGTCGCCCTGCTTTTTGCAACGTGTGTCGAGAATGATGTTAGCAGAAACCAGAGTGCTGACACACTGGGAGCAGGGGGGGCAGGTTCGAATCCTGGTATCCCGACAGAGAGGCCACCATTTGGTGGCCTCTCTTTATTTGTGGGATGTAGCGCGGCCCGATTCCAATGTATCTGGTGTTTTGCCTCAACATTTCCAAACAGGCTATTTGGGCATATCTTTGCCGAGCCCACGCAGGTTTTCTGAAATGCAAAGCCCTCGAAGGATTATCGCTTACCATGTAAAGTTTCCGACTTGCATGGTGATCTCCCCGCCGCGGCGGTGGGGAGATCACCACGCGAGGCTGTGCAGCGGGGTGGGAAAGGGTAGGAATCGCGCGGCAAAGATGGAACCGTGCACTATCAAGCTACTGCGCCGATCAGTGGTCAAAACCGCCGTAACTTTCGCAAATTCCCCATCAGCTACACTAATCCATGCTGAAAGCCTTACTCATAGACGATGAACTCAAAGCCCGCCAAAGCCTAGCCCGGCTTATTGGTTCTTATGTGCCTGAAATAACCGATGTCCGGCAGGCCTCAAGTGCCGAAGCCGCATTGCCGCTCATTGCATCTTTTCGTCCCGAACTCCTTTTTCTCGATATCTTAATGCCCGGAATGGGCGGTTTTGAATTGTTGAATGCATTGCCAAAATGGGAATTCGATGTGATTTTTACCACAGCGCACGACCACTTCGCTATTCAGGCGATCCGTTTCAGTGCACTCGATTATTTACTCAAACCCATTGATCCTGAAGAATTGCAAGAAGCGGTACAACGGCATCTTAGTCGCAGGCACAGGATATCTGAAGGGCGATTAGGGGAAGGCCATGAGCATACAGGCCAGCTTCAAATTTTATTGCAAAACCTGAAAACAGGCTCTTCCAGCAGCCTGGCGGTATCCACTTCAGAAGGCATTCATGTGCTAAACTTTGAAGACATTGTCCGTTGCGAAGCAGATCGCAACTATACCTTATTCCATCTCCTGGGGAAGCGAGCCTTGCTAGTTTCCAAGACCTTGAAAGAATTTGATGAGTTGTTGGCGGGAAAGGGCTTTTTGAGAATTCACAAATCGCACCTCGTGAACATGAAGTTTGTGGAAAGATTATCCGGCAGGGGTTTGCTGTATTTGAAGGACGGCACCGAATTGGAAGTCGCAAAACGCAGAAAAGCAACTGTCCTGGAGATGATTCAGCAGTATTAAAATTACACGAGTGTATAAGGCCCTTCATTTTCTCCTGGCTATCGGCTGCTTGCTGGCAGGCAAGCCATCCCTTGGCGCTCAGCATAGCTGGCGTTTCCTAAGCTTGTCAGAAAAAGAAGGATTGCCGGTAAAAGAACTTTTTGACCTTAGTTCCACTGAAAATGGTATGCTTTGGATGGCCAGCCTGTATGGATTGGTCAAATTTGATGGCGAAACTTTTGAAGTGTTGAACCACAACCCGTTGGATTCAACATCGATAACCTTTGGGCGACTATTGTTGGTAAAAAAAAGCAGGTTCAATGGAGGGATGCTTTGGCTCGGCAGCGCAACTGGAGGTCTGTGTCAATTCGAAATACGCACAGAAAAGGCTCGAACTTTTCTTCATGATTCGGATAAGAGCGGTTGTATCGGCGGCAATTATATTGCTGGAATTTTGGAAAATGATTCTGGGGGCGTTTGGGTTGGAACTGACAATTTTACTTTGAATTACCTGCCGCCGGGAAGTCGTAATTTCCAAAAATGGCAGCCCCCGCTTCCTAAGGGGGTTCACTCTACGATAGAGGCAGGATTATTGGGAGAGATTGTTCAAGATACCCGGGACAAAAATCGGATATGGATAGGATCCCGTTTTGGCATTTACAACTTCGATATTCGTACCAAAACCTTTAAATTACATCCGTTTACAAATCCTTTTACATACTTCTATATCCCCAGCTCGGTTCCGCTATGGCAGGATGAAACTGGTTTGATATGGACTACATGCCACAGATTTGGTTTACTTCGGTACGATCCGGTTGTTCACCATTGGGCAACCTGGAAAACGGATGCCAATCAGATCAACCGAAATGGAATCAATCAGATTTTTCCATTAGACGACAGTCTGTTGCTGTGCACAACTCCGAATGCCGGCCTTTGGCTTTTCAACCGCAAAAGCACCACACTCAAGGTACTTAACCAGCAGAATACGCCTGGTTTGCCAGATGCTGAATTGAGATCCGCTTTTAAAAATGAAGAAGGGGATATCTGGCTGGCAACTATGGCAGGGCTGATCAGAATTACCCGACAGCCGCAACCGATTAAACTTTTTTTGTTCCCGGACAAGTTTCCATCTTTGCAAAAAAACAATTGGCAACGGGCTTACGCACTTTCTCCCGATAGAACCAAGCTATATATGGGCACTTTGCGGGGCGATGGCTTATTAATCTTTGACTGGAAAAATAAGCAGATGGAAATCGTTCGGTATCAATCCACCACAAAGGCCACCGGTTGGGATATTTGGCTTGATGACCTTTGTTTTGACCCAGATAGCAACCTTTGGATTGGCTCGGAAGCCGGGTTGTTGCGTTTTGACAGGGCATCGCGACACATCTATCCTGTTTTTCCACTTGGTAAAGACTCTCTGGCATTTCAAGGCCACCATGTTGCGTCTATTGCCACTGATGCACATGGCAAGTTGTGGATAGGAACCCTTACTGCGGGACTTTTTTGTTTCGATCGGATAAATGGTCAATTGATTCCATTTCAAACCCCTGAAGGTCAATCAATGACCTTTTTGAAACACGAACGGATAAAGAAGGTCTTTCTTGACAGAAATGAGCTGCTTTGGATAGGAACCGAAAACCAGTTGTATCGGTACAATCTTACGCTACAATCCTTATTGCCGCCTCTGAAGAGCAGCGTGATCCCGAAAAACATTAATGATATTGATCAGGATTCAGCGGGCACTATCTGGATTTCCACTTATGGTGCCGGGCTGTTTCGCTACAAACCAAAAGCCGAATCACTTGATTTTATTAATAACCCGAGTCCTCCAGGTGCAAATTGGATGTATGAGCTGATAGTTGATCACAACGGCACAATATGGATAGGCACTGATGCCGGCCTGTCCAATTACAGGCCAAAAGCAGGAGAATTTACCAATTTCGGCACGAAGGACGGAGTAGATCTGGTCCTGAAAGGGGCATTGATCCAGCTTCCTGATGGGACAATCATCAACGGTAGCAGTCAGGGATTCCATTTATTCCAACCAAATGCATGGAACCAAAGCAATCACCCACCCAAACCATACCTGAAAATCTTGTCGGTATTCGGTGAAAAAATAGTAGCCCATACGGGAGATTTTGTAGCCCTGGAACAGCACCAAAACAGTTTTAGCATTGAATTCAGTGCGATAAATTTCAATTTGTATCCACAAACAAACTTTGCCTATCGTTTAGAAGGACAAGAAAATGACTGGGTAGAATCGGGTGACCGACGCTTTGTTACTTATACCAACCTTTCGCCAGGGAAATACACCTTTTATTTAAAATCTATAGACAAACAAGGGGATTGGTCTGCACCGGTTCGATTGTTGGATATAAACATACCACCTGCTTTTTACCAGACTTTTTGGTTTAAGAGTCTGGTTTTCATATCGTTCTTCCTCTTGCTATGGTCTATTTATTTGTTGCGGGTAAAACAAATAAGACGACAAGAGCAATGGAAAATATCCCTGGACCATCAATTAGCGGATTTGGAAATGCAGGCCTTAAGGGCACAGATGAACCCTCATTTTTTGCACAATAGCCTCAATGCTATTAATTGGTTCATTCTTGAAGAAAAGCCGGAACAAGCTTCCAAATACCTTGTAAAATTCTCCCGACTAATGCGTCTCGTGCTAAGCAATAGTCGCCTTAAGAAAATAAGCCTGGCACAAGAATTAGAAGCCTTGCATTTATATGTGTCTTTGGAGCAAATCCGATTGGAAAATTCTTTCCTTTTTAGTTTAGAAATATCGGATGACATTGACAGCGAAGAAATCAAAATCCCCCCTCTTTTACTCCAGCCTTATATCGAAAATGCAATCTGGCACGGCTTAATGAACAAAAAAGATGCCCCCGGTCAGCTTAGAATCCGGCTTTGGCTGGAAAAGGACTGTTTGATTTGTACCATCGAAGACAACGGAATTGGTCGGCAGGCCGCTGCAAAAATTAAAGAAGCAACGCTGGCGCCTGCTCCCTCGCAGGCAATGGAGATCACAGCAAAACGACTTGACCTACTGGAACGCACCGGAAGTGCGAAGGCTCAGATACAGATTTTTGATCTGGAAAACGATCAGGCTGAGGCTACAGGGACTAAAGTTCAACTACAAATTACCGTTGGATAATTGGTTTTACCCGGCTGATAAATGTTCGCCTGAATTACCGTGTCAAAGCGCGTATTTAGCATGAATATTTTCCTGTCAGCAAAGGATTGCTGGCGCATTTATCAACTATAAAAAGAAATAACCCATGAAAAAATGGCCGGGAATCTGCTTCGTTTTTATTCAACCAGCGATCCTTTTTTTGTTGCACGCTAACCCATGCTTCGCTCAAATTGCCAATAATCCGCCAGATTTCTGGCAACCCACGAATGGCCCCCAAGGTGGACTATTCCGCGATATCACGAGCAATCAAACGACTGGCAATACTTATCTGGTAACCCATTGGAACATCCTGAAAGGCAATGGTTTGGGAAGCAATATTTTCATTTCACCGGATGGTGGCAATACCTGGAATGAAATTGATAGCGGACTAAACAGGCAACCTGTATACGGCCTCGCCCATTCGTCTGTAAATGCAAAACTCCTTATATCTGTGATGAGTTCAGCCAGTCCACTGTCGCCAGCAAACCCGACTAAAATCTATTTTTCATCTGATAATGGCGGCATGTGGACTGCAATGGACAGCAGTTGGTTCGCCGGTGACCTGCCACCCTTAAATATGCTGTTTAACAGCACATCAGATACCATTTTTGCGGGTCAAAAGAAAAACGGGATTAGCTACTCCACCACGAATGGAGCCACATGGCTCTATATGAATACAGGAATTACGAATAAGAATATTACGGATATTGAATATGGTTATCAAGGCAAATTGTATGCGTGTACAGATAGTGTGTCAGGAAATGGAGGAAAAGTATTTGTCAAAAACGGAACAATTTGGAGCAATATAAGTACCGGTTTGCCCAATACCAGGATGAACGATTTGTATTATGATGCTGCTACTTCAACAATGTATGTAGGAACAGCAAATTTTCAAGCTGGAACCGGTTCTATCTATAAATCAGTCACCGGAGGAGCTTGGACAAAAATAAATGGTTACCCAGGAATAGAAGTGACCGAAATTAATACCACAGCAAACGGGGATCCAATTGTCAGGGTCTTCAAACAAGGCGTCTGGAGGTATACAAACGGTATGTGGATTGCCGTAAACACAAATCTCGATGCACTTCGCACCACAGCATTTACACGGGATGTTTCGGGAAACATATTATTGACTACAAATGCAGGAATATGGAAATTTAATGATTTAAACAATTCCTGGTCCTATTTTACAAACGGAATCAAAAATGCCCAGGGCCGTTCTATGGCATTTAGTCAAAATGGCGATTTAATTGTAGGCACAGACAATGGGATGTATAAATCCCCGGATGGAGGGAATACCTGGACCCATACCGGTCTAACAGATACCGTTATGATGTCAACCTTCCTGTATGCCCCGGATGGAAGACTGTTTGCTGGTAGTACAGACAATACCGCCTCCCATGTTTTTACTTCTTCCGATAATGGCTCATCCTGGAAAATAGAAGAACAAGGATTTTCAAGTTTACGAACCGCTGATTTCGCTTCCAACAGTCAAGGAAAATTATTCGCAGGAACCGGATGGCAGCGACCCATACATTCCTCCACAGACGGAATCAATTGGAATGGCCCGGTTTGGTCCTCATTAGGATTCTCTGCCAATACCGTTGTCATAGCAGTTGCCATAGATTCCAGTGATAAAATATTTGTCGGTACAGAATCTCAAGGAGTGCTCCGATCAGTCAACAATGGCGCTACTTACCAATGGGTTGGACTATCGGGTGGCGATGTGACGGACATACAAATCAGTCCAAATCAGGATGTTTTCGTTGCGCATGATGCTTTTACAGGAGGCGGAAATGGCGGATTATACCGTTCTACAAATGGGGGTAATTCCTGGAGCGCTAATCTAATGCCTTCACACGGGCTTACAAACTGCATTTTCATTGCAAGCGCCGACAGTATTTATGTCGGGACATCAAAAGGGGTTTGGTTTAGTGCAAATGCCGGAAATACATGGTTTTTGTTGAATACGGGGCTAAATCCGGGTAACCTTGTCATTCATACGCTGGAACTTTCACCCGATGGCTATTTATATGCCGGTACGGCCGGTGCTGGAGTATACAGAAGTGCAAATAAGATAAAAAAAGTGCCGGTAATGGCTGATTTTGCCGCTCTCCCAGGTTCCGGATGTTCACCTTTAATGGTCCAATTTGAAAACAACTCAACAGGAGGGTCATTAGAATACGAATGGACATTTGTTGGGGGCATGCCAGGTACCTCAAACTTGCAAAACCCAGGAGTCTTGTTCAGCCTGCCGGGTGACCACCTTGTTACTTTGAATGTAGTAACCAGTGATTCTACCTATAGTTATTCTAAAATAATAACCGTGTTGCCTGCCGCAAGTTCCAGCAAGCAGGCAAGTATTTGTGATGGGCAGAGTTACCTGTTCAACGGGCAAAACCTCAGCCTGCCAGGCACTTACACGGCTAATTTGACCAGTGCAAACGGTTGCGACAGCACGGCCATGCTCCAGCTATCGGTGCTGTCCGTTGCAAGTTCCAGCCAGCAGGCAAGTATTTGTGATGGGGAGAGTTTCCTGTTCAACGGGCAAAACCTCAGCCTGCCAGGCACTTACACGGCTAACTTGACCGGAGTAAACGGTTGCGACAGCACGGCCATGCTCCAGCTATCGGTGTTGCCTGCCGCAAGTTCCGCACAGCAAGCCAGCATTTGTGATGGGGAGAGTTTCCTGTTCAACGGGCAAAATCTCAGTGCGACAGGCACTTATACCGCTCATTTGACCGGAGCAAACGGTTGCGACAGCACGGCCATGCTCCAGCTAACGGTGCTGTCCGTTGCAAGTTCCAGCCAGCAGATTAGCATTTGTGATGGGGAGAGTTTCCTGTTCAACGGGCAAAATCTCAGCCTGCCAGGCACTTACACAGCTAACTTGACCGGAGTAAACGGTTGCGACAGCACGGCCATGCTCCAGCTATCGGTGTTGCCTGCCGCAAGTTCCGCACAGCAAGCCAGCATTTGTGATGGGGAGAGTTTCCTGTTCAACGGGCAAACCCTCAATACGACAGGCGCTTATACAGCTAACTTGACCGGAGTAAACGGTTGCGACAGCACGGCCATGCTCCAGCTATCGGTGTTGCCTGCCGCAAGTTCCGCACAGCAAGCCAGCATTTGTGATGGGGAGAGTTACCTGTTTAACGGGCAAAATCTCAATACGACAGGCACTTACACAGCTAATTTGACCGGAGTAAACGGTTGCGACAGCACAATTACACTTGACTTAAATGTTTTACAAAGCCCAACTGCTGGATTTACCTATTCTATCAATGGAACGGAGGCAGTTTTTTTCAATACCGCAACCAATGGAAACGCATTTTTTTGGGATTTTGGAGATTCATTCAGCTCAACAGATTCCGACCCGGTACATGAATACGCTACAAATGGCTCTTACCTCATTTCGCTGACGGTAAGCAACACTTGTGGCGCGTCCTTGTATCAGCAAACCATACTTATTGGAGTCAACCAAACGCTTGAGCCGAATGAGCAGTTCACAGTAAGCCTTTTTCCCAACCCCAATCAGGGTGTTTTCGTGGTAAAAATGGCGGGTTGGACGGGCAGAGAAGTCGAATATTCCTTGTTCAACAGCACAGTCGGACAAATAAAACGTTTTTGGTTGCCGGGGCAGCCGATTCAGACACTTGATTTTTCTGGAATACCGGCCGGGGTTTATTTGCTAAGAATCACACTAGAAAATGGTTCAAATCAATGTGTTATGTTGGTCATTTTGGATTGAAAAGGATAGGCGGATTCAAGTTTTAAACACAACAGATTTTAGAAGTTTCATAAGGTCATTGATGGGGAGAAAAAAATAGGATAACCGGGTTACTTTTGGGTCGCTTACCATGTAAAGTTATTTAATGAAAAACCCACCCCCAGCTCCGCAAAAACCCGCCGAGAACAAGAGATTCCGCTACATATGCCTCGCAGTCATCCTGATGTTCGTCGCCTTGGTACGCTACCGCCTCCTGGGCATACCGCTCGAACGCGACGAAGGCGAATACGCGCTCATAGGCCAGCTGATTCTGAAAGGCATCCCCCCTTATGAGATGGCGTACAGCATGAAATTGCCCGGGACTTCTTACTTGTACGCCCTGTTCATGGCTGTTTTCGGGCAAAGCGCAACTGGAGTTCATTTGGGTCTGCTAGTGGTCAACCTGGCGAGCATCCTGCTAGTATTCTTTATCGGGAAAAAATTGCTCAACGAAACTTCGGCATTGTTTTCGACGGCATCTTTTGCCTTGCTGTCGCTGTCGCCGGGAGTTTTTGGCTTTGCGGCGCACGCCACCCAATTCAACGCGCTGTTCGGTTTGTGCGGATTGCTCGCTTTGTTACAGTACGCAGAGCGGCCAAGCTGGTTTCGCCTGGCCGGAAGTGGGTTTTGCTTCGGGCTTGCCTTCGTCATGAAACAACAAGCGGTTTTTCTGATGTTGTTCGGGCTTCTGGCGTTTTGGCTCATCGAGCGGCAACGGGAGCCTGCCGAGCGAACAAAAACGGCGCTCCGGTTTGCCGGATACTCCAGTGCGATGGTTTTGCCTTACCTGCTGATGTTGCTAACGGCTTGGTTGACAGGCACTTTTGACGGATTCTGGCACTGGACGGTGGAATATGCGGGGCAGTATGTCGGGATCAAAACCGGCAGCGATGCCTGGCGGTTGTTGAATTTGAATTTTCCTGGTGTAATAGAAGGATATGGCTTGTTTTGGCTGACAGGGCTTGTGGGTTTGGCGGCCTTGTTTTTCCCCCGGACGGGCGTTCAACACCGTTGGCTGATCCTGGCTTTCGCCGTTTTCTCTTTTGCGTGCGTAGTACCGGGACTTTATTTCCGGCAGCACTATTTCATCGTGTTTTTGCCGGCATTGGCCTTGCTGGTCGGGGTTGGGCTGCATTTTTTGGAAGAACGCCTGCCACAGAAGCACTGGGTGCGTTTCTTGCCGTTGCTGTTCTTTGCCGGTATGGTGGTTCTGGCGATTGTCAGGCATAGCACCACCTTTTTCAAAGAGGACCTCAGCAAAATGGTGGCCAGAACCTACTCGCCGACCAACCCCTTTGAAGCCTCGCTGGAAATCGGCCGGTTCCTGGGCGCCAATTCTAGCGAGCGGGATAAAATAGCCATCCTCGGTTCCGAGCCGCAGATCTATTTTTACAGCAAGCGGCTGCCAGCTACCGGCTTCATTTATGCCTATCCCCTGATGGAAAATCAACCCTACAGTCTGGATATGCAACGTGCGATGATCGCTGAAATCGAAAAGGCCCGGCCTAAATTCATGATTTTTGTCAATTCGCCGTTTTCCTGGACCAAATCAGATGCGTCTGCCAAGGATATTTTCAACTGGTACGACCAATACCGCAGCCAATACAACATGGTTGGCTTGGTTGACCTGAATCCGACGGGCAAGCCTACATACGTCTGGCGGGAGGCGCTGAACGGGTACACGCCAAAAAACAAGGCGCAGGTTTGGGTATATGAGCGGAAATGAGGGCTGGGGCCATTGTTTTTAGAACCCAGAAATCCATTCCCCACCAATATTATAGCATCAATAATAACTCAGTCTCAATACCCCTGCCAACTGCTTGGCCAAACGGATTACCTGCCGTGTGTAGCCGTACTCGTTATCGTACCAAACATACAGCACGATGCCCTTGCCGTCTTTGGAAACGATCGTGGCCGGCGAGTCAAAAATAGAGGGGGTAGGGCTGCCCACTAAATCGCTGGAGACCAATTCATTAGAGAAGGAATATTGTATCTGTTCCACCAAATCGCCCTTCAGCGCGGCTTGGCGCATGATTTCGTTCAGGGTGTCCTTGGTTGTGGGGGTATTGATCTGCAGGTTCAGCACAGCGAGCGACACGTTCGGAGTCGGAACACGGATGGCATTGCCCGTGAACTTACCCGACAGCTCGGGCATCACCTTTGCAATGGCACTCTCTGCTCCGGTTTCAGTTATGACCAGGTTCAAGGCCGCCGCCCTGCCCCTGCGGAACTTACTGTGGTAATTGTCGAGCAGGTTCTGGTCGTTGGTGTAAGCGTGTACGGTTTCGATATGCCCTTTTTCAATGCCCAGTGCCCTGTTGATTACGGCCAAAACTGGCACGATGGCATTCGTGGTGCAACTTGCAGCCGACCATACGCTTTCGCTGTCTACGTCAAACTGCCGGTTGTTCACCCCATAAACGATGTTGGGGATATCTCCTTTGCCTGGGGCTGTCAACAACACTTTCGAGACTCCTTTTGATTTCAAATGCCGGCTCAGGTTCTCCCGGTCGCGCCACACGCCTGTGTTGTCAATCAGTAGGGCGTTGCTGATGCCAAATTTGGTGAAGTTGATGTCTTCGGGTTTAGCCGCTGAGATCATGTGGATTTTTTGACCGTTCACCCAGATACAACTTTGTTCCACATCCGGGATTACGGTACCTGGGAAATGGCCGTGCACAGAATCCGTGCGCAGCAGGTCGGCGCGTTTGACGATGTCTTCCGGCTTTTTGTCGCGGGTGACGATGGCGCGCAAGCGAAGTTGCTGCCCTTTGCCAGCCTGAGTGATCAGTTCGCGCGCGGCGATTCGACCGATACGCCCGAAGCCATAGAGGATGACGTCTTTCGGCTTCAGGTTGATTTTGTCTTTGCCGATGTAGTCTTCCAGTTTTTTATTGATAAAGGCCAATTCGTTGGGGTATTTGCCCTTATCATCAAGCCAATCCACCCCTATTTTGCCAATATCTAGTCGTGAAGGCGCGATCTGGCTGCGAGAAATGGCCTTGGCAAGTCCCAGCGTATCATGTACTGTGAGCGGGTGTTGCACCACTTCGCGGGCGTAATGGTGCAATTGCAGCAATTCGGAGGCACTTCTGTCCACCATTTGATTGCGAAAAATAACCAGCTCGATGGATTTGTCGAACCACAGTTTGCCTACTACTACAATGAGTTCAAGGGCTGCTTTTTCATCCTCAATCCAAGTCTTGAGGTTTTTTTCGTATGCTTGTTTAGACATGAATGACTTGATTTTATTGGGCGCAAATGTAGAAATACTATTTGTCCCAACAACGCTTGACAGTCATTGCAAATCTTTGTCGAAAATTGATACGGTAACGTGTGGATAACCCCAGCCTTTAGCCATAAACAAAAACGGCGTAGCCGTGACATTTTTGGGTCGAAATAATGCCACGGCTACGCCGTTCTGAAAAAATTTAACGCTGGTGCTACAGAAATGTCGCCGCGATGCGGCTAAAAAGCCCGTTTTACGCTGGAACTATCCAAAACTCACGTTATGGTAAGAACCTATTCCTTCACCACCTTCAGCACTAGAGTCCCGCTCTCCCCCCGTACTTGCACCAGGTATAGCCCGGATGCAAAGTCCATCAAATCTAGTTCCCTCAAATAAGTGCCATTCAGTCGCTGGTCCACGGATTGGTGCTGCAGTACTTTATGCCCAAGGCAGTTGAACACCGCTACTTCTATGCGTTCTGCGCTTGGCATCACCACTTTCAGCCAGGTTTTTCCCGGCATCGGGTTGGGGGCCACACTTACCTCGAAAGCAGCCTGATTGGGGCTGGCGCTTGAGACCAGCACCTCATGCGGTGGCAGTGAAATATCATCCACCCAGGCACGGTCTGAATTGGCGCTTGAGACATTGTCTTTTACATAGACCCAAGACAGTTTATGGATGCCGGCACTGAGCGGATAACTTACTTCGCCCCAAGGCAACACACCGCTCCATCTTTCCAATTCCACATCGTCAATCAGGAACCGCAGAAAATCGTAGTCCGGCTCACTGCCCACCTTGCGGGCGAAACTGATGTTGCCGTCCGCAGTAAAATTGAGCGTTAGGTTCATCACGGATTGCTGGTTGTGGGTTATGATCCCCGAACGCGAGGAATAAGTACCAGTGTAAGCAGCACTAGGGGTTATGAACCAGGGTTTATTGCCTTCCATTTCCCAGGGATAAGCATCGTAATTCTGCGTTTCAAAAGTCTCGAGGATAGCATTGATCGTGTAAGGCCCAAAGTTGGCTTGGGCGGAATAATTGCCCGCATTCACCACATAATAAAAATTGGCTGGCACTACCTGTGGCGCATCGTTAGACACTTCAACTTCAAAAACTGCGTCGGCAGTACCCGTAAGCGGGTCCAAAGGCCCCAGCGAAACGGCAGGTCCAATGCTCAGCCAAGGCGAATCGCTGCTCAGCTGACCCAGCGCATCCGGACTTTGGCTGTTGCCCACATTCAGGTTTTTGATGGTAATCAGCACCAGCTCTCCTGATTCCAGACGATTATCTCCATCCCCTCCTTGTGTATCCTGTATCAGGAAAGCACCAAGGTCCAGGGCTGGCGCTTGGAGTTTAACCGTCAGGTTTGACTCATAACTTTGACCACTGTTGAACTCGATCCGTAGCTTGAACACCACGTTATGACCATCGGCTATGTCATCATTAACCGTGAATACAAATGCAGCCAGTTTTTCTACCAAAGCACCTGCACTAATGTCTCCAAAAATTTCAGTGTTGTCCGTAATGTTGACATTTACATCGCTGGTCTCCAAGGTAGCACTGGTAGCGTTTGCCACTTGGTCGCCAAGGTTGTTCAAAGTCAGGTTCAGGGCTACTGTCTCGCCGTAATCGGCCTGTTGGTTGTTGTTCCCATTTGCGGCATCGTCCAAAACAAGCGCCTCGTTGATAACAAAGGCACCTGCTGTCGGACTTACTACTATGACACCTTGATAAGGGATATGATTGAACTGTGTGGCCGTCACGGTCATGTCACCTACATTGTTCAAGGATGGGAATTGCAACAAGGCAATGCCTCCTGTCACCGTGGCTACTGCCAGTGTCTGGCCCTGCCAGTACAGGCTGACCATTGCCCCTTCCACATCGCAAGCAACTTCCAGGGAGCTGATTCCAATGATAGCACCGCTCGAGTGGGTGGCTAAAAGGGGCAAGGGCAAGGAAGTACGTGGCACGGTAGTAGGATCGCAGAAAGGATTCCAGGTATCGGCCATGTCTATGCCACCCTGTCCGTATGCCGCAATCATAAGCGCGTTGCCGTAGGTTGCCATAGCCCCGATATTCGGGTCGAGGGTAAGGCCGTCGGCATCCAACAAGTATTGGTTCATCCCGTCCTGGCCTTCCATTGGAGGTGCCCAACTCTGGAAATCACTGGAATAGAACCCTGCAATACCGCCCCAAGCTTCTCCTGTTGCAGCATTTCCGGCGCGTTGCATGGCTTCGCCGAGACAATCGCCGCCGCCGTTGTTGGTAAAATTGCCCGCACAACAGGCTACGGCGATCACGATTGGGTAGCGGTGTTGGTTGCGCAACGTTGCAACAGCACTGGTATTGAAATTGCCGCTCGAAAGCCCCTGTTCCCAGCCATGGCCTGTGTAATTATAGATGCTAATCCCCCTCGTGTTCATCAAATCCACCAATTGGGTATTGACCGGGCTACCAGGTTGATCCGCTGTTTCGTCGCCAGGGGTAGGAGAAATGGCAGACTGATCGCCATCGTAGAATTCCCAGTATTTTTCAAAGCCGTCGGCCAAGTGCTTTGATTTCCACTCGTTGCCTTGTTCGTAGTCGGCTTGATTGTCGTCGCCAATGCCTTGGCCTTGGTCGGAAGTAGAGGCCATACCAGTAGCGCACCAGTTGTTTGAGGTGTCTGCCAAGGGTGTTTTTTCATATCCCAGGTTGCGGTTCATCATTATGTTGAGTTCCGCTTCATTGGCGGCATGGAAGCGGCCCACAAAAACTTCAGGGTAGTGGTCTTCGCCTTCCATGTATCCGAGACAATTGTCGCAGGAGTAGTTGCTGCCGGGGCGAACCATGGGGGTGAGGGCGTATTCGTCGCCGACCAGTAAAAGGTAGGAGATGTTATGCTCTGAGTAATAATTCTTTACGAAATCGTACATCGAGGCAGGGGTTCCGCCCACTTCTGAGGCTGGAACGACCGTGGTTCGTATGCCCATCTGGCGTTTCCAAGCCACAAAATCTTCGAGGCTGGGAATGAACTCATCTTTGGCAATGACCAGCATCTGCTCTGGTTCTTCCCCATTGCGGGTTTCTGATAAAAATTGCTCATCGTAGTTCAGGAACAACTTTTGGTACAATTGCCGGAAAGGGCGGCTGATACCGCGTTCCCGGTTGGGAATGCGCTCATTTTGCCCTTGTCCGCCCGTGTTGTAGACGCGCAGGGTAATGTTGGAATACACCCGCAGCATTTTGGTGACCGGATTGTATTGCACAGGGTAAATCCAAAGTGCTTGTCCGCGCAAATCGCGCATGACAAATGGTTGTTGCAAATCAGCCAATCGCCCTGGAAAAAAAGCATCGTGTTCGTATTGGGTCCCATAGGAATACGGTACAGTAGCTGGATCCACTTTGCGCAGCAAGTTGCCCTTCGAGGGCGCTACCGCAATGTTTGGGATATCGCGAAAATCAGATGCGATGATTTCCACGGCCATGTTCCCGGTATTGGGAATCTGAAGCGAAGCAGCAAATTTGGACAAATCGGGTGCAGCCGCCTGGAGCAAGGGTGTCCCTTCCTGGAAACCAATGATAAATGCCTCGCCTTGGGGCGTTGTCACGAGCGTTTTATCAATGTCTGATAGACTGAGGCTGAGCGTGGTTTCGGCAGCTGATTTGGATAGCACGGTGATGCGTGTCTGGCCGAATAAGGTGCTGAGGGGGAGAAAGCAAAGGAGGAAGAGTACGAAATTTTTCATTGAATGTATTAGTACTAAGAGAATGATGTGCCTTGCGTGGGTCTTACGATCCCGCATTAAAGGCCGGTTCTATTTGTTTACAACAATTTTTTGCGTTCGATTTTCAGTCTGCAAGAAATACAGACCATTTGGCCACTCCCCCACCCCAATCTGTTCCACACTTGAGGCTGGAATCATCCCCTGCCACATCAACTGGCCGTTTGTATTGGCAATCCGCGAACGCTGCGGCGAAGACTGCTTGTTATCAAGAAAAAGTTGGCCGCTCGTTGGATTTGGGTAAGCCTGCAATGCCGACTCGGGTTGTGTGAAAGTGCTGAGCGTACCCGGCGTGTGCAGGCTATAAAACACATCAACAAAATTGTCTTGATTGCCTTCTTCGTACACGCGAAACCAAATCCACGTTGCACCTGGTACGTTGCCGGGCTGGACGATCAGTTTCAGGTACGGTTGAATGGTATCGTACACGGTACTCATCAATCCGTTCGAGGGAATGCCGATATAGCAAAGTCCGTAATCGCACAAATCAGCGTCCCACGCTTCCGGAAGGTTAGATTCCACCAGCCGCCAGTGCAGTTGCAGGCTGTCGCCACTGGGGTTTTCAAAATAAATATAGCACTCATTGGCCTGCTCGAACTGAACCTCCTTTACGAGCAGAGCGTCAGGCGTGGCAAAAAAAGTTTGGGCAGAAACTACGCTCGCCAAACAAACCCAAAAAACAAACAGGCAACTCGTGCGCATTCTTGCTAAAAGTTTGGAAAATTAATTTTACAGAATTGCTGCGCAAGGTAGGAAGCCTTGTCGAATCCTCGGATGCTCCCCAATAGATCGTTTTTGCAAGGTTTGGACAAAAGGGCTGGAATCGGATAATGCGGGGTCGAAAGACCCTCGCAGGGCAAAAACCGGGACGAATAGAATGTTTAGCGTTTCTGAATCAAAATGCTCCTGTTTATGAGCAGCTTGATTTCAGGACAAGAGAATTGTACTTGGTACACCCCGTCCAGCAGGGTACTAAGGTCAAGGCTGTTCCCTGTTGTGCGGCGATCAGCCATTACCTGTCCCAGCTGGTTGAACACTCGCACACGGACCTCCTGGCCATCTAAACCTGTCCAGAAGATTTGCCCCGTACTTGGGTTGGGATAGAGCAGCACCTGTTTGCCAACATTCTGACCTGAAGCTTCGGGATTACTGCTCACCGTCTTAACATCCACCACCTTGCACTTGCTGTCGGCACTGTACTGGTTGGCTACTGTTAGGCACACCGTGCAGAATCCAGGCGCAGGGAAGGTATGCACCGGGCTGGTATCCTGACCGATGGGGCTTCCATCTCCAAAATCCCAGAGCCAGTCCGTAGGCTCGTAAGACGATGCATCCCAGGAGCGCTTTATGGCGGAACTCACGGTAGCGAACCGATCGCTATTGAAGACTGGTAAATCTACTCGTTTACTTGCCTCAGCTGCCCTACTCATATCAAGGTGCAGACAAATGTAGTTATCAAAAAACTGGTTCTGCTGATTTCCAACGTTGCACCAGGCATGGCTTGAACGGCGAATCTTGCATCGCTAAGGATACAGGTATCAATGGTCAATGATCCTCCCGACTCAACTTCTATGCCCTTGGCCAATTTGTCACCACAGGTAAACACGTTCACCCTGTCCAGTGTTAAGGTGGCCCCGTTTTTTACAACAATCTTAGCACCAGGCAAAAACGCGATGGAACTGTTCGTGCCGCCACCGCCGCCGCCGAAAAAACACATATCCGCACCTGAATCTACAATCAATTCTGTGCCGATCAATATGTTGTTAGTAAAACTAGAGGAGCAGGTTTGGAGGTAACCTAAGAGTTGAAGGTCGCTGACCTCATTGCTTGGAGCACTCCTCAGATCTACAAATTGTGGGAAGATATTAATCCCTCCATTAAAAAGTGCAACCAGATCCTAACCACAATCAGCATCAAACACCCTAATTACAAGCAATTGATCCAATCCGTCCCAAGTCGATATCCGATCAAAAAGAAAGGTTATAACATCTGAGGAAGGGTTGTCTTCCGCTGGCGGGTTAAATGGGACGGTAAATGTGCCTGTCACCACCGTGTTACCGATACCGTCAGTGGTTATCTCAAACCCGTCCAATATGTCTGGATTCGTCAAGTTCAATCCAGCAGGCTCGTATGTAATCTCCACAGTAAAATCATGATCTGTAGGATAAAAGTGCTCAATCGTTAGAGGTGACGAAAAGCCTAAGTCACAAATGCTAAGTGAAGAGGGCCTAGGACAAGTGGCAGTAAAAAACTCACAACTTTGTGCCGACATTTTTTGCGAAGGGAACGCCATAAAGCATAACATAAGCCCTAAAAGGATTGCCCAACGATGGGCCGATGGGCCGATGGGCCGAAATTAAAAACTTTGGTGTGTTTCATCTTAAATGAATCGTTTTGAGTGAGAACCCACCTGTGAAAAAACTTCTACCTGCGCCAAGGCTACGGCAGATGAATCGGCGGGTAAAAATGGGTGAAAATTGTACCCGCCTGAACGGGTATCTTTTCATGGATTAGGCACGAGAAGATTAAAGAAAACTGCCGGGCGGTGGGCATTGGGGCTTTTGTCCGGCAAAATCAATTGATGTGAACAAGATAAGCACATCTTTCGAAAGGCGATTGGACAATAAAATCAAAAAGTCAGGTTTCTGAAAAAAGGCAAATAATGCGCATTTGAATTAATCTGAAATAAAACTCAACAAAGTGTCCATTTTAAATCAATTAATATTACATAAGTCAGGTTTTAAAGAGGTTAAATAACTCAAAAAATTAACATAGCCCCTCGCACAACAAAAGTCCCCGCCGAACGCAACGCTCAACAGGGACAAAAAAGAACTCTATCTATCTATAACTCAAAGCAAATCATCATCCGAATGGATGACCAGTATAGGGATGTCGCTGCTCGTAAGCACCTCATTGGTAACGCTTTTGTGCAAGATATTGTCCCAGAAATTGCGATGATGTGTCACGAACACCATCAGGTCAATCCGGTGATAAAAGGCATATTCGTACAATGCACCTACGATGTCTTCGCTCACCATTTTGCTAAAAATAAATGGTTTGTTGTAGCCAGATGTTTCAAAACTTGCTTTAAATCGTTCCCGCTGTGTCTCAAGGTCATTTTCGCCCCCCGGCCCAACATGTACAAAGTGGATTTGCCCTTCAAAGCGTTTGGCAAACGATACTGTTTGCTGCACGGACAGCGGATTGAGCGAATCAAAATCGCTGGCGTACAGCATATGCTCAAAACCCCTGAATCCGGCTTCTTTCGAAACGAACAATACCGGGCAGTGGGCATTTCTCGACACCTCAATACTGACCGAACCAAATAGCTTCTTCCCCAGTCCCCCGCGCCCGGTGGTTCCCATCACAAGGAAATCGGTATGACGCGAATACTCAACGAGCGCGACATCCGGCGCACCGTAGATGACCTTTGATACAATGCGCGGCGGCTTGTTTTTTGATTCAGAAAATTCGCCCGGCTCTGCAGCGAAGGGGGATGGAGGCTCATATTGAACCCCAAGGGCTCCCATAGTTTTGCTTATAAAAACATCTAATTCGGATTGCATCGTTTTAGTGTAGCTCGACAAAAATCCAGACGCAGAAGGCACAGTGCCTTCAAAAATGCTGTCCATCGCATACACTATTTCCAAATTGCTGTTCATTTTGTGGGCAATCTTCCAAGCAAACCCAATAGCGTTTGCCGAAACCACGCTCATGTCAACCGCCACGCTCAAGGTGCTTAGGTGGAAAATCTTGCTTTTAAAAAGGTCTTTGTTTTTCATAAGTCGGGCGATTTCAGCAAGCTCCGGCACAAAGCCTTGCGATAGAATTTCCCCTTCAACCATGAGCGCAGGCAGGGCAGTGATTCCGAATGCCTGCATGGCAATCGGATCAGCAATCTCCAGCACTTTGGCCTCCATAGCGTTGATTTCCAAAGCCATGCGAACCCGTTCAGCCAATAGCCGCGACGATGCGTCGTGCGCACCAAATATCTTGATGTGGATTTTGCCACAGCCCTGGCAGTTGCCTGTGCAAGCTGCGGAATCAGCAGGGACGGTTGCTATTTCTTTCATAATCAATCCTTGTTTTCATACACCAAACTTGAGTCAGCAGGTATTTGCTTCGACAAAGCATTCATAATATCATAGGGCGTGAGAATGCCAACCAATTCGCCATCTTCCACCACTGGCAGGGCATGGAAACGGTTGATCAGGAAAATTTCGAGCGCGACGTTGATCCGATCATCGGGCGCAACCTTGCCCAGCCTTTTGACCATGATTTCTTTAACTTGTGTGCGTTCCAAGCGAAGTTCATTCACATATTTGTCCTCTTCATAGTGCGAGGAACCACCCATGAAGAACTCAAAATCAGTCCGGCTGACAATCCCCACTATCTCGCGGAAATGCACAACGGGGATGTGGTGAAACTTGTGCGCATCAAATATTTCTTTGACCTTAGCAAGGCTTTCTTCTGGAGCAAGCGTTACCAGATGCTTGTGGTCGGTCATGAGGGAAGAGATAGGAGCGAAGATGTTCATAATAAAAAAGGAAATTTATTTTTTCAGTTGAATGATGACACAAAGGTGCTTCTTCCTCACTCGGTACGGGAATGACGCCGGTTACCGAAGCAATTGATTGAAATCAGTTTGTGGCATGAGGAAGGTTTCTAACTTTGCATTGAAATGAAACGAATCCTTGTTATCGAAGACAATTTGGATGTCCGCGAGAATCTCGCAGAAATCCTGACGCTCAGTGGCTATGAGACCCTCTCTGCCGAAAACGGCAAAGTCGGCGCAGCCAAAGCGCAGGCGGAACTTCCTGATCTTATTTTGTGCGACATCATGATGCCCGAACTTGACGGCTATGGGGTCTTGCACATACTCAGCCGTCAGGCAAGTACTGCCGACATTCCTTTCATCTTTCTTACGGCAAAAGCCGAAAAGGAAGATTTCCGACGGGGCATGTCGCTCGGTGCAGACGACTACATCACCAAGCCATTCGATGATGTGGTGCTGTTGCAAACGATCGAAAACCGTTTGAAAAAAAGCGAGCGGCTTCGCATTGCTTCCGAACAGTCAAATGGCACGCTCGAACGCTTTATTGACGAAGCCCGCGCCATGGAGGCCATCAAACACCTTTCTGAAAATCGTGAGGTGCGGCACTACAAGAAAAAAGACAATGTGTTCCGCGAAGGTGAACACCCGCGCTGGCTATACTTTGTGGAAAGCGGCAAAGTAAAGGTTTATAAAACCAGCGAAGATGGCCGCGAACTCATCGTGAAAGTGGCGCAAACCGGCGACTTCTTGGGCTTTTTAGCCCTGTTCAAAGAAGATGCTTACCCGGAAAGTGCTGCCGCACTGGAGGATTGCAGCATCAAACTGGTGCCAAAACAAGACTTTGCTGCCCTCGTGTTTGGTAACCGCGACGTGAACGCCCGCTTCATCAAAATGCTCGCCGGACATATCGCTGAGCGAGAGCAGCAACTCATCGAACTGGCCTACAATTCTGTTCGCAAGCGCGTTGCCACTGCGCTCACCCATCTCTGCGACCAAAGTGGGCCTGTAATCCACCTGCTGCGCGAAGACCTCGCTGCTCTGGCCGGCACAGCCAAAGAAACCCTCATACGCACCCTCACCGATTTCAAAAACGAACACATGCTGGATATCAAGGACGGAGTGGTGACAGTGCTTAAGGTGGAGAAACTGAGGGATATGCCGAATTAGGTTCATAGGATATTAGGATATTGAGATATTGAGATATTATCCCAACATCCTAATTTCCCAACCCCCAACCGTATCATGCGCTATTTCTTTGCCTTTCTCCTCCTCATCCACGGCCTCATTCATTTGATGGGCTTTGTCAAAGCATTCAAATTTGCGGAAATCAGCCCATTAACGCAGCCCATTTCGCGGTCTGCGGGTGCAATGTGGATGATCTCCGGGATATTATTTGTGCTGGCGACGGTTATGTTCCTCTCCCAAAGCGATAATTGGTGGATGCCAGCATTGCCGGCAGTCGTTCTTTCCCAGGTGCTCATTTTCACAAGTTGGCAGGATGCCAGGTTTGGCAGTGTCGCCAATGTGATCGCACTGATCGGGATCGTAATTGGATTTGGGACCTGGAGTTATTTCAATATTTATAAAAAAGACGTAAAGGCGGGATTGGAACAAACGGCCAATCTTCCGTCCGTCGTACTAAGTGAAGAAGATTTACAGGGATTGCCCGAACCGGTACAAAAATACCTGCATTTTACGGGCGCCGTGGGAAAGCCAAAAGTGAACAATTTTAAGGTTGAGTTCGTGGGCCAAATCCGGAAAGATGAACAGTCCGAGTGGATGCCCTTTAGCACCGAGCAGTATAATTTCATGGCAGTTCCCACCCGGCTTTTTTTTATGAAAGCAACGATGAAACACCTGCCAGTTGCCGGGTACCATCGCTTTATCAACGGTGAGGCATTCATGGATATCCGCTTGTTTTCCTTGTTCAAAGTGCAATATCAGACGGGAAATGAAATGGGAATCGCAGAAACCGTCACTTTTTTCAATGACATGTGCTGCATGGCCCCGGCTACCTTGATTGACAAGCGGATTCAATGGCTGGAAACAAGCGGCAACAAAGTGAAAGCATCCTTTACGAACAATGGCATTACGGTCAGTGCCTGGCTGTTTTTTGACGAACAGGGAGCGCTTATTAATTTCATTTCAGAGGATCGCTATGCCGTCTCCGACGACAATACCCTGAAAAAACTTCCTTGGGCAACACCCTTGAAGGATTACAAACTACTCAATGGGCACAAAATCCCAGGATACGCAGAGGCAATTTACACTTATCCTGAAGGCGACTTAACTTACGGAACGTTCAAGACAACGGGCGTTGAATACAATATCATAGATTTCAAGCGCAATCAATGAACACGGACTTTCAAGTCACAAAATCTTCCGGGCAAACAGAAGCATTCAACGAGGAAAAATTGCGCCGATCCTTGCGCCGTGCGGGTGCTGACGAAATCGTTATAGACCAAATCTTGGAAGATCTGTCAGTGCAATGGTATGAAGGCATCAGCACAAAGTCCATTTTCAAGCGTGCATTCAATATGTTGAAACGACGGCACCGACCCGCCGCAGCCCGGTACACCTTAAAGCAAGCCATGTTCGATTTTGGTCCATCAGGGTTTCCATTTGAAGATTTTTTTGCCGAAGTGTTGAAAAGCCATGGCTATCAGGTACAAATACGCCAAATACTGCCTGGCGTGTGCGTCCAACACGAAATGGACGTGGTAGCTGAAAACGCAGACACGCTTGTTTGGGTCGAATGCAAATACCATCCGGCGGCAGGGTCGGTGAGCAACATAAAAATACCATTGTACATCCATTCGCGGTTCCGCGATTTGGAACAGTATTGGGCAAAACATCGGAGCGAAAATGAGGCACAAAAAATAGAGGGCTGGATCGTTACGAACACCCGTTTTTCGGACGACGCAATGGACTACGGGCGTTGTGCCGGGATGCACCTGATCGGCTGGAACTACCCAACAAAAGGAAGCCTCCGAGAAATGGTGGACGAAGCAAAATTGCACCCCGTCACCTGCCTCACGCTCCTGACACACCAGGAAAAAAACCGACTCCTTGAACACAACATCATCCTGAGTAAAACACTCTGCACACCCGGCAGATGGTCAGAACTCCTCCACCTTTCGAACGAACGACGAGACAAGGTGATACTGGAGGCGAACGCGCTTTGTGGAGCATGAAGATTTGCGATTTGCGATTTTGGATTTTGGATTTACGATTTACGATTACTACGATTTGGTGTATTGCGTCAAATTTTAGGGAGTGTTCAAAAATCTGTGTCAACTGCTGGTTACACAGATTTTTGAACACTCCCAAATTTTAAGTCAAATCGTAAATCCAAAATCGTAAATCGTAAATCGTAAATCCAAAATCGTAAATCGTAAATCCAAAATCGTAAATCCAAAATCGTAAATCAACCTAACCCATGGACTGGCTTATTTCACTTTCTGCTTACCTGACTCCCGCCTTGATCAGTCTGGTTATCTCGGCTGGCATCGGCCTGATCATCGGGTTGGAACGGGAGTTCAACACCCGTGACGACCCGGCCCATGTGGGCGGCATCCGCACCTTTGTGTTGGCCGCGATTTTGGGTAATGTCGCAGAATGGGCTTCAAATCATACGACACCAGTACTGCTCATCGCGGTATTGGCGGGCTACTTTTTATTGGTCTGTGTTGCTTATTACATGCAAGCACAAAAAGGGAAAATAGGGCTGACAACAGAGATTGCCTTGTTGCTGACCTTTCTTTTGGGGGTGGCCACTTCAAAGGGTTTGGTGCAAGAATCGCTGGCAGTGGTGGTGCTTATGACTACTGTGCTGTCGCTCAAAGACAAGTTGCATGGTTTTATCCAGAAAATCACAGAAGAAGAGTTGTTTGCTTTCATCAAGTTCATCGTGCTGGCTTTGCTCATCTTGCCCATTTTGCCGACTGAACCATTTGGGCCGGACAATTTGCTGACGCCGAGGGATTTGGGATATATTGTGGTTTTGGTGCTTTCCATCAGTTTTACGGGGTATTTGCTGCTGAAATTTGGCAGCCCGCAAAAGGGCATTTTGCTAACCGCCGTTATCGGAGGCCTGTTCTCCTCCACTTTAATCGCCTGGGTGTTTTCTTCCAAAAGCCGGGAACGGGAAGACCTTTCCCCAGCCTATGGCTCCGGGATTGTGCTGGCCTCAAGCATCATGTTTGTCCGGGTTTTTGTTTGGGCGGCCATCTTTGCCTTTCCCGTTGCGAAGGAGTTGTTTTTACCGCTGTTGCTGATGTTGTTGGTCAGTTTGGCGCCGACCTGGCAAGTGCTTCGAGGTCAAAAAAAAGCGAACGAAATAACGCCGCTTAATCCGGGCAATCCTTTGGACATAAGAAACGCTATTTTTTTTGTGTTTCTTTATATTGGCATCACCCTGCTCATGTCGGCCTCCCGCCAATGGCTCACGCCAGCCATGACCTATCTTTCGGGTGCAGTGGCAGGCATTGCCGACATTGATGCTATTTCGATTTCCACTGCCAAATGGGCAGCCACTCCTACCGGTCAAAGCCATGAAGCCGCCATTATCATCCTGCTCGCAGTAATGTCCAATTCGCTCTTCAAATGGTTGGTAAGTATTTTTAGAGGACATCGAGCCTTGCGCAAGCCTGTTGGACTGGGCTTTGGTCTGGTACTACTGGTGGGCATTGGGTGGCTGCTTTGGCGCGCTTAGAAAATCTCAAACTCCTGTAACGTCGGTGCATTGTTGCGGCTTTCTTGCTGCTCGCGGGTTGCTCCCCATTCAAAAAAGTATATTCAGAAGAAGAACCGGGTATAAACCTCAGCAAATACCATACTTACCACTGGCCGGATAATACCGCAACCAAAGCGGGCAACGCTGGGCCGGAATGGCTTTCGGGAGGGACACAAAGCAAAATCCGGGCTGCTGTTGAGGAACAATTGGGGCATTACGGCTTCAAGCCCTTCTTGATTTCATTGACACCAAAAATGGCAACCAGGTTTGGCGCGGAGTAGCGATAGGCGTGTTGGAAAATTTAAGGCCCGAACAGGCCGATGCCCGTATCAAAGCAGCCGCAGAAGCGATATTCAAGAAATATCCGGAAAAACCTATTCCCACATTTATTCAGTAATACTTCTGAAATGTAACTTCAGATAAACCATGTCGTAGTTAAATACAGCATACATCCTCTCAATTCCCTTCATGCACACCAAACAGTATACAACTGCTTTCAAAATTGTACTTTAGCGCAAAAATAAAATCATACTCCAATCTAATATTTTGAGATACATAAGTACCCTGCTGTTCGCCACACTATTCTTTTCAGCCTGCAAAAAGCAGCCAGAAAAAACCCAGCCCACGATAGAGCGGATTACCGAATCCGTCTACGCATCGGGCATTATCAAAAGCAAGAACCAATACCAGGTTTTTGCAACAGTTGGAGGCCTGATCCAACAAATATTGGTCAAAGAAGGCGACGTTGTCAAAAAGGGCGACCCGCTATTTGTAGTACAAAATGAAAGCTCCAAACTGGGTGCCGAAAATGCAAAACTCTCGGCTGACTTTGCCGATCTGAATACGCGCGGCGACCGACTGAACGAATTGAAAAGCGTCATAGAAACTTCCAAAAGCAAAATGCTCAACGACTCCCTTTTGCTCCAGCGCCAGCGCGGGTTGTGGGCGCAGCAAATTGGCTCTAAAGTGGAATTGGAGCAGCGAGAATTGACCTTTACCAGTTCGGCAAACAACTACGAAGCGGCCGTACTTCGCTATAAAGACCTGCAAAAACAACTCAATTTCGCCGCTGCACAATCCCAAAAACTGCTCTCCATCAGCAAAACCATCGCACAGGATTACATCGTCCGCAGCCAAACCGACGGTCGCGTGTACAGCATTTCAAAAGAGCTGGGCGAAATCGTGAACACACAAAGCCCTGTGGCCATCATCGGTGACACCGAGGAATTCGTAGCTGAGTTGCAAATTGATGAAAGCGATATTGCCCGAATCCGCCAAGGGCAGCGCGTATTGCTCACATTGGACAGCTACAAAGGACAGGTGCTGGAAGCTGCCATCGCCAAAATTGAGCCACTGATGAATGAACGGACACGGACCTTTACCGTTGAAGCCAATTTTACTAAAAAACCGCCTACTTTATACCCAAATTTGACCACCGAAGCCAACATCGTTATTCAATCAAAAGAAAAAGCGATGACCATTCCAAGGGGGTATTTACTCCAAGATTCATTGGTGATTTTGGAAAATAAGGAACAGAGAAAAGTGGAAATCGGTCTCCAAGATTACCAAAAAGTAGAAATACTCAGCGGCCTTAACTCGGGTGAAACCATCCTGAAACCAGCAGCCCAATGAACCTCAAACTAATCGCAGACATCGCAAAATCACTCCTCATGGCACGATGGCGGCAGTCGCTGGTGGCCGCCATAGGTGTTACGTTCAGTATCACCATGTTCATCGCCCTGCTGGGTTTTATGAACGGGCTAAACGACCTGCTGGATGGCCTGATTTTAAACAGGACGCCGCATGTTCGACTTTTCAATGAAATAAAACCCAATCCCAACCAGCCCATAAACCTTTCCAACGATTTTCAGGGTGGGCACAACTTCATTCAATCCATTAAATCGAGTGGTGGCAGGCTGGAAATCCACAACGGCGGGGCCATCCTCGCAGCACTAAAAGTTGACCCGCGCGTTTTGGGCATTTCGCCCAAAATAAGCTCCCAGGTGCTTTACAATTCGGGCACAATTGATATCACAGGGGCCGTGAGCGGTATTGACGTGATTGCCGAAAGCGAACTGTTTTTCTTCAAAGATTACATTCGTGAGGGCGAGCCTCTGGATTTAAAAAACGTGAGCAACAGTATTATTTTGGGCAAAGGAGTGGCCGAAAAACTTCTGGCCGAAATCGGCGACGTGGTACAGGTGACGACTTCCAAAGGCGACCGATTGCCCCTAAAAGTGGTCGGCAAATTTCAGTCCGGGATTGCAGATTTTGACAAAGTGCAAAGTTTCGCGTCCATCGCTACTGTTCAAAAACTGCTCGGAAAGCCCAACACCTACGTCACAGACATTCAAATTAAACTGAAAGACCTCAACACCGCTCCTTCCGTCGCCAAAGAATACGCCAAAATCTTCCAGGCCGACGCAGAGGATATTCAGACGGCAAATTCGCAGTTTTCTACTGGTAGTTTTGTCCGCACACTCATTTCGTATTCAGTGGGCATCGTGTTATTGATTGTGGCCGGATTCGGCATTTACAATATCCTCAACATGATGATCTACGAAAAGATGGACACCATCGCAATCCTGAAAGCCACCGGTTTTTCGGGCAGCGATGTGCGGAAAATATTTCTGGGCATTGCACTCAGCATTGGCCTTTTGGGCGGTCTGCTGGGTTTGGTTTTCGGGTTTTCGCTCTCGCTGATTATTGACCAAATTCCTTTCAATACCGCGGCGCTTCCGACGATCAAAACCTACCCGGTCAATTACAACCCTAAGTTTTACATTATTGGGATTGTGTTTTCGCTGTTCACTACCTATTTAGCAGGTTTTTTCCCGGCGAGAAAGGCGAGTAAAATTGATCCTGTTATAATTATTAGAGGGAAGTAGATTGAAAATTTAGAAATTAGGATATTGAAATATCTCAATTTCCCTTTAGCCCAACTTTTATGGCAAAAACTGTACTTCAATCCTCGAACATCAACAAAAGTTTCAAGGATCCAATTGTGGTTCCTGTACTGAAAGACATCAGTTTTTCAGTGGATCAGGGAGAATTTGTATCTGTCACAGGCAAATCCGGCTGTGGCAAATCCACGCTATTGTATATTCTTTCTACAATGGACACTGATTACGAGGGCGATTTGCGGATTGACGGCAATCTCATGCGTGGCAAAACCGAATCGGAACTAGCCCGCATCCGAAATGAAAAAATCGGCTTTGTTTTTCAATTTCATTACCTTCTGAACGAATTCACAGTCTTGAAAAACGTGATGCTGCCTGGGCTGAAACTCCAAAAATATTCGGAAGCCGAAGTAGAACACCGCGCCATGGAACACCTCAAAACACTGGGTATCGAAACCCTCGCTTTGAAAAAGGCCAATCAACTGTCTGGCGGCGAAAAACAAAGGGTGGCTATTTCGCGGGCCTTGATCAACGATCCGCTCATCATAATGGGCGACGAACCGACGGGCAATTTGGACAAAAAAAACAGCGACATTGTGTTCGATATCTTCAAGCAACTTTGTGAAGAATTTAAACAAACCTTGCTCATCGTAACACACGACCAGAGTTTTGCCGAAAACACCCATCGGATTATTGAAATGGAGGATGGGCGGATAATTTCAAATTAAAAAACATGAAAGACAAAATATTCATCCATTTCCTCGGCGCAGCCGGCACCGTCACCGGCTCCAAGTACCTCATCGAAGCCCCTCAAAAAAAATTCCTCGTGGATTGTGGGCTGTTCCAGGGTTTGAAACAATTACGCCTGCTAAACTGGGACCATCTGCCGGTGGATGTGCCAAGCATTGATTTTGTGTTGCTCACCCATGGGCACCTCGACCATGTTGGGTACCTGCCGCGACTGAAAAAAGATGGGTTCAATGGGAAGATTTACGGCACAGCCCCCACGCTCGATATTGCGGAAATCATCCTTCGGGACAGCGCCCGCTTGCAGGAAGAAGAAGCCGAACAAGCCAATAAAGAGGGGTTTTCAAAACACCATCCCGCCAAACCACTTTATACAGAAAAAGATGTGGAGGCTACCCTCACGCATTTTAGCCCGATCAATCTAAACCAATGGATTGATCTGGGTGGCGAAGTGAAGGCGCGTTTCCAGACCAATGGCCACATTATTGGCTCTACATTTATCGAGGTGCACGTGCAGGGTAAAAAATTCGTGTTCAGTGGGGATGTCGGGCAAGAAGACGACCTGCTGCTGATGCCCCCGAAGAAGCCTGCAGAAGCCGATATCTTGTTTGTAGAAAGCACTTATGGCGACCGCCTGCACCCGGAGGGCGACGTAAAAGACCGCCTAAAAACCATTGTGCTCGAAACGATTGCCAGAGGTGGCTCCGTCATCATCCCAAGTTTTGCGGTGGAGCGAACGCAAGTAATGATGTACCTGCTCTGGCAATTGCGCACAGCTGGCGAATTGCCAGATGTGCCATTAATCATGGACAGCCCAATGGGCGCTCGCGTGCTGAGTGTATTTGAAAAGCACCGTGATTGGCACAAATTGCCAACAGCCGAATATACCGCCATGTGCGAGATGTTTCAAATAGTGGAAAGCTACAAAGAGACCCTAAACCTGATTGACACCAAATACCCCAAAATCATCATTGCGGGCAGTGGCATGGTGACGGGTGGGCGCGTGCTGAGTTATCTTCAACACTACATCGAAAACCCACAGCATACGGTACTTTTGGTAGGATACCAAGGGGAAGGAACTCGTGGACGCCAATTGCTGGAAGGCATCCATGAAATAAAAATTCACGGCAAATATTACCCTGTCAAATCCCGCATAGAAATCCTGCACGGACTATCCGCGCACGGCGACCAAACAGAACTGCTGCATTGGATGAGCGACATCAAAACTGCCCCTGAGCACATTTTCGTGATTCACGGGGAAAAACAGGCTGCCGATACTTTTCAAGTAAAAATAAAGGACACCTTTGGGTGGCAGGCGGTGGTGCCCAATTTGTATGAAATCGTGGAAATAGATATTCTTTAGCCAATTTTAAGAAAACTCAAAGGCCAGTCTAAAGTGCGTGCCGCCATTTTTGTACCAGTTTTCAACATTAAAATAACACAAAATGGACAGCACTCATTTGCATCTTTTGCTCAATCATTTCCCCATTATTGGGACAATTCTGGGCACCGCTATCATGGCCTATGGCTATTTTGCCCAATCCGAGACTACCAAAAAAGCGGCCTTGCTGACTTGGTTTGCCATGGCGCTAGTTGCCATTCCCGTCTTTCTCACGGGCGAGCCGGCGGAAGAAAGCGTGGAAGGTTTGGCAGGCGTTTCGGAGGCCATCATCGAGCAGCACGAAGAAGCCGCCGAACTCGCCATTTGGGTCATGGAAGCCTTGGGGCTTTTCGCTTTGCTGGCACTTTTCATGAAGTCTAAATATCCAAGTGCCAACAAAACAATGATGGGCATCGCCTTTGCCCTAAGTTTGGTCACTTTTGGGTTGATGGCACGCACAGGGTATTTGGGTGGTCAAATCCGCCACACAGAGATTCGCAGCGGTGCTACCGCACAAACGCCCGCTGCAGAAACAGGTGGTGAACACGACGACGATTAAACGATGAGAATCTTATTGATAGAAGACGAAGCCTCTATTGCCAATTTCATCAAGGACGGCCTTGAGGAAGAAGGTTTTGCCGTAGACGTGGCCGACAACGGTAAAAAAGGCTTGCAAATGGCACTCGACAATCTGGAAGAGTACGACCTTTTGCTGCTCGACTGGATGCTGCCCGGCATGAGTGGGATTGAGATTTGCCGGGCCATCCGAAAGCAAAACCAGCAAGTGCCCATCATTTTTCTCACGGCAAAAGACACGGTAGACGATGCGGTTTTTGCACTTGAAACAGGCGCCAACGACTTCATCCGCAAGCCCTTTTCCTTTGAAGAAATGTTGGCGCGCATCCGCGTTTTGTTGCGCAGCAAAACGGGTGAGCAGACCATTTTTCGATACAAAAACATCGAAATGAACCTCGATACCCATCGCGTCACCAAAAGCGGAGCAGAAGTGGAACTCACTCAAAAAGAGTTTGCGCTGCTCGAATACTTGTTGCGAAACAAGGGAAAAGTATGCCGCCGAACGCGCATCATCGAAAAAGTGTGGGACATCAATTTCGACCACAGCACCGCAGTGATTGACGTTTATATCAATTTTTTGCGCAAAAAACTGGAGGACCCGGCGGCTGAGGAATCATTCATCACTACCATCCGGGGCATAGGCTACCGAATCAACGATGACGCATGAAGTTGAAATTCAAAAACCGCATCGCGTTTTTCAATACGCTGGCCGCTGCCACAAGCACCTTGTTGGTGTTTGTGGCGGTGTTTTGGGTGGTGTACCTCACCGCCTACAAACATTTGGACGACGATATCCGAAAAGAACGGGCGGAGATTTTAAAAAGCCTAAAAATTGAAGGCGAGCGAATTTCGGTGCGGCACAATGATGAATGGGACGAAAAGGAGCATAAACGGGTAGAGGTAAACCCGACTTTCCTGCAAATCACCGATAAACAGGGAGACCTGGTATTTCAATCCCCAAATCTGAAAAACGAGCGCCTTGAAATCGAGACGCCCGTGGCAAAGCCCATATATTTTGACTGCAAATTCAACCAGGAACGCATACGCCTGGGGCAATTTCCAATTGTGAACCCTGGCGGGCAAAACATCGGTCAGTTGAGCGTGGGCATTTCGCAGGCTGAATCTGCAATGGTATTACGAAACCTGGGCTTGACGCTGTTGATTGCGTTTCCCTTTTTGACCCTGATTTTTTATTGGGCTTCCTCCTTTGCCGCAGACCGAGGCATAGCGCCCATTCATCAATTGATCGAAACCGCCAACAAAATAGACGATCAAAGTATCGACACACGCCTGCCGCTGCCCCCTCGGCGGGACGAAATTTTTCAATTGGCCACAACGATCAACGAACTCCTGCACCGTATCGAAAACAGCCTCAAGCGCGAAAAACAAATCACGGCCGACATCTCGCACGAACTCCGCACACCCCTTGCAGGCATCCGCGGCACGCTCGAAGTACTGCTCCGAAAACGCCGCGAACCGGAACAATACGAACAAAAAATAGAACAAGTGCTCTTCGAAACGGATCGGATGAACCGCTTACTGGAGCAATTGCTTCAATTGTCGCGCATCGAAGCCGGCAATGTGCAACCCAATACGGAACAAATCGAATTGAAGTATTTTTTTCATGCCCTCTTGGAAAAATGGCAGCCTATCTTGGCGGAAAAGCACCATACCGTTGATCTGAAAATCCCGCAAGAGACGGTGGTTGCCGCAGATGTCAACTTGCTGGAACTCATCATTGGTAACCTGTTGAGCAATGCGATAAAATATGGCCGGAAGGACGAACATCTCACCATTTCATGGCGCGAAAACACCAAAATGCTTGTTTTTGCAGACAATGGCCCGGGCATTCCGGCAAACTATCTTCCTTACGTGTTCGACCGATTTTCCCGCTCTGATACCTCTCGGAATTCCAAGATTCCAGGCACTGGGCTTGGCCTTTCAATCGCCAAAAAAATGGCCGATTTGCAAGGAATAAAATTGACGGTGGAAAGCGAAGGGGGGCGTGGGACGACTTTTTTCTTGCAGTTCCAAAATTGATTTTAGCAACGCCAAAGGACAGTACGGCTCTTGCAGAACCTGAAAATCCAAAAACGGGCAAAGCAGAGAAAAAGGATGACGACGATGACGATTAAAAAAGAAAAAAACAAAAAATGCGAAAAGGCCGCCAGAATCTTTGATTTTTGGCGGCCTATTTTATAAAAGGCTAAAAGACTACCATGGCAGAAAAATCAGAACAGCTTCAATTGGAAGTAGACACGGCTTTCCTCTACGAAAGCTTGGCAAACATACAAGAAGACGCCTCGACAGCCGAAGTGCTGCGGAGCTTGGCAGGCATCGAAAGAAGTCATGTGGAGCATTTCTTGGCAAAAATGCGGGAAACAAAACCCGATTTTCAGCTGCCACCGCCAAGTAGGCGAGCCAGGCTTCAATTCAAACTTGGCGGCATTTTCGGCTACGATTTTATCATCGCCAACCTGTCGTCCGTAGAGCGGCACATGGCCATCTCGACCATTGAGCAAAAACTTCAGCATGGGGAGAAACCCAGCGGTTTTGAACACAATCACCTCAAAATCCTGGAATCCTTGTCTCATAATTCCAGCGCAAATGTCAGCGGTGGTTTTCTTTCCAAAATGGAAGGGAGGCACAAATCAGTGGGTGGTAACGCCCTGCGGGCCGCAGTTCTGGGCGCGAACGATGGGCTGTTGTCCAATATGAGCCTCGTTATGGGTGTCGCCGGCGCTGCACTTGCCAATGACACGATATTATTGACTGGCTTGGCGGGCTTGTTGGCAGGCGCCATTTCGATGGCTTTGGGTGAATGGCTTTCTGTGCAAAGTTCGAGGGAGTTGTTTATGAATCAAATCGCGCTTGAAGCCGAAGAATTGGAAGCCTCCCCGGAGCATGAAGAACTGGAACTGGCGCTCATTTATCAGGCTAAGGGCATGGAAAAATCAAAAGCACAGGAGATGGCGCACAAAATCATGGCAGACAAAGACACTGCACTTGACACCCTTGTGCGCGAAGAATTGGGCATTGATCAGTCAGAATTGGGCGGCTCGGCCTGGGAGGCGGCATTGACTTCTTTCGTTCTGTTCGCGCTGGGCGCCATTATTCCAGTCATCCCTTTCTTTTTTACCAGCGGCAGCGAAGCCATTTACATCAGCCTGAGTCTGAGCGTGTTGGGCCTGTTCGGCATCGGCAGCGCGACCTCCCTATTCACCGGGCGAACCGTTTGGTTTTCAGGCTTTCGGCAGGTATTGTTTGGATTGGTCGCAGCAGCAGTGACTTATGGCGTTGGGCATTTGATCGGGGTTTCGATTGCGGGGTAAGCAGAGATGGTTGGAACACGGATTTCAGGGATGAGACACAGATTTCATCCGTGAAATCCGCGTTCCTAAGGTTTCCTAATTACCCAAGGCAAAAAAACAATCGAGGCAATTGCCCCGGAAAGATTCAAAAGCAAATCTTTCTGGGCATCCCATTCGTCGCCTTGAGTACCGAGAAAAGCAGTTCCTGCTTCGGGGGCTACCACAGATGCTGCCGCCCATTCCATGAGTTCGTACAACACGCCTACCAATACGATGACACAACAGGCAAAAATGAAAATGGCTTTCGTCTTGCGGCTCACCTTTTTGCGCAGGATTTCAAAGATGGGTATCGCCAATAAAAAACCCCAGAGAAAATGAACAAAACGGTCGTAATGATTGCGTTCCCAACCGAGCCAATCAGATACCATCTTCCCGGCTGGCACCTCTGAATAGGTATAATGGGAACCGACGCTGTGCAACACCAAGAAAATAAAAATCAGGGTATATGAAAGCACCGAAAGTGTGACTGTGCGGTGTATGTAGAGCAAAAAAGGCACCGCCACAAGCACCAAAATGTTTTCCAAGAACCAGTCGGAGCGATATACAGGGTTTATGCCCAACAGTGCCCAGATCAGGATATAGACCCAAAAGAGCGTTTGGAGATAGCGTTTTCGATTTTTGTCAGAAAGCATTAGGATGGCTCTTTGGCCCCCTCATCTATTTCCAATTCCTGAAGGTGCTCCTCCAAATCGGCAAGCCAACTGTCCAACTGTTCGGTAGCAGTATTTTTCAATCGCTCCAGCCATTGACGGCCAGATTCGGTGTAGAAAAGAAAATAGACCGCCCCTGCAATCAATGCGGCGGCGAGCAGGATTTCGGCAGTAGTTCTTTTTTGCATAATGTTCTAATTTTCAGGTTGTTCGGTGATTATTTCAGGGACTTTCTCAATCTCCTTTTTAGGTTTTCGCAGCTTGGCCCGAAGGCTTGAAACACCGCTTCTTAGTTTGCCATAAATCTTGGTCTTGACGGAAACTCCTGTTGCTTTTCCTCCCAATTCATGCCCTTGTTTCATTTCAGGTCTCCGCCAAAATTTCAACACAACCGGAGTGAGCAATTTCAATCCAAGCGCCCATTTAGGATCTTTGACGATCATGCCTACCAAAAAGGAAATCGGTGTAGACAAGCGACCCAAAATACCTGAATCAGGCTCGCCCGGCTTTTTTGGCGAAAACCCCAAAGCCCCGCTCACGGCTTTTTTGAGCAAGTTTGCAGGTTCTATTTCCTCCCGGATTTCGCGAAAAGTCTGTTTCAAATCAGCGCGCTGTTGCTCGATTTGGGCTGCTAATGCTGCCTTGCGGTGCTGGAGTTGACTAATATTATCCATTATTATTTGGGTTTTCTGCAAGATCGTCGTGCAAAACGGATTCGATGACTTTGTTGCGAACAAACGGGCCAATCCAGCGATACACGAAAAAAGCAATCGGGACAAAAATCAGCCCGGCCAATGCAAAGCCCCCAGCGCGGTGTCCGATAAGATCGCCGAGCCACCAAGCGAAACCCATACTGAAAAAGAACAGCATAATAAGCGCGAAGATCATCAAGGTCAATACCTGGGCGATGTTGGCTGCTATGCCTGAAAATTTTTCGGTAGCCGTAAGTGAAAAGTATGCCCAGCGGGTTTCGATGTGCTGATTCACCTGTTCAAAAAGCCGGTGAAGCATTTGTTCGGTATCGGTTTGGTCTGTCATTGTTTAGTTTTAGGCTATTTGTTGAAAATGCTGCTGTCAATTCATTCATTACTCCAACAAACGAAAAGTCAATAAGATGCAAATTACTACAAAAAAGGTTGTATAAATTTGAGAAAAAAGAGATTGGACTGCTTGGTTCGATCCATAAATCAGCTATCTTTTAATGCCTTTAATGCTTCATACAATTCCCTTTCTTTCTCCGAAAGTTCAGTGGGAATCTCCACCATGATCTCCACATAAAGATCGCCAAAAGTATCCGCAGCATCATAAACGGGCATTCCAAGACCGCGCATCCGCAGTACTGCCCCATTTTGGGTGCCCGGCTGTAGTGTCATCACTTTTTCCGCGTGAAGTGTTTGGGCGCGGGTTTTGCCTCCCAACACCGCAGCGACCAGATCTACTGATTGCTTACAACGGAGGTCATTGCCCGTACGGATGTAGCGTGGGTGCGGCGCAATACGGATGTTGAGCAACAAATCGCCCGCTCGACCACCGTTTTGGCCTGGCTGCCCCTTGCCGCGCAAGCGAAACTGTTGCCCCTCGCGCACCCCTTTTTTCAACGTCAATCGGTGCTGTTCCGTGCCGAGAGACAGCATTCGAGTCATTCCCGCAAAGGCATCCTCCAGTGATATTTGCACTTCCGCCTCTAAATCAGCGCCATTTCGCGCTCTGGGAGCTCTGCCGCGCCCGGTCTGCTGACCGCCAAAAAATTGGCTGAACAAATCTTCAAAACGCTCATCGTTTTCAAAATCACTGGCATCAAAGGAAAAAGGAGGCTGTTGTCTTGCAGTTCGTTGTCGTCCAGCCTGCCCGCCCGGCCTACCGCCCGCTTGTCCGCCTTGTTGCACCTGTTCCCAATTTTCACCATACTGATCGTAGAGTTTGCGCTTTCCCGGGTCAATCAGCACACTATTTGCCTCGTTTACCGCTTTGAATTTTTCCTCGGCAATTTTGTCGCCCTTATTCTTATCAGGGTGAAATTGCAGGGCCAATTTTCGGTAGGCTTTTTTAATGTCCTCCGAGCTGGCATTTTTCTCAATGCCCAATGTTTTATAATAATCTTTGGAAGCCATAATTTAATTGCAAAGATATCTTTAGCCTCTGGTTACCCGGTTGATAATCGTCATCCCTACCCAAGACTTGCGTCATTCAACATTGAATATTCATCACCCCAACTTTGTTGTCACAAAACCTTCGATGTTATGCCCGATTTTATCAAGAATTTTGCTGAAATATCTATCCACGAACTGCCGCTCGTGGGAGGAAAAAATGCATCGCTGGGCGAAATGTTCTCCCAACTTACCCCCAAAGGCATATTGGTGCCTGATGGTTTTGCCATTACTGCCGATGCGTACCGATTGTTTTTGAAAGAAAACAAGTTGAACCAACCCTTGGAGGCTATTGTTGAGAAATTGGACAAAATTAATTTTTCAAACCTCCACGAAATCGGCCAAAAAGCGCGGGATTTGATTCAAAACGCCCCGCTTCCAGCCACTGTGGTTGCCGAAATCAAACAAGCCTTTTTAGACTTGCGCAAACGCGAAGGCACTGACACCTCACTGGCTGTACGCAGCAGCGCCACGGCGGAGGATTTGCCCTCGGCAAGTTTTGCCGGACAATTGGAGAGTTTCCTCAACATCAGCGGGGAGGATACCTTGGTGAAAACGGTTCAGCGCTGTTTCACTTCGCTGTTCACCAACCGCGCTATAAAGTACCGGGAAGATCAGGGTTTTGGCAATGCAAACGTAGCCATTTCAGTAGGTGTGCAAACAATGGTGCGCTCCGATTTATCGGCCTCCGGGGTGGCCTTTACCCTTGATCCCGACACGGGTTTCGACAAGGTAGTGGTCATCAACAGCATTTACGGCCTGGGCGAAAACATCGTGCAGGGCCGCTCTACTCCCGATGAGTTTGTGCTGTTCAAACCACATATCGGCACCCCGTTCAACCCAATTTTCCAAAAAAAACTGGGCGAAAAAGAATGGACGATGGTGTATGCCGATTCAGCGAAAACAGGCTTACCCGTTGACAATCAAAGGACTGATCTTGGGAAAAGCGATGTGTACTCCATTTCTGACGCAGATGTGCTGACCCTTGGTCAATGGTGCGCCAAAATTGAAGAACATTATCAAAAACCAATGGACATAGAATGGGCGAAAGACGGCCTTACAGGTAAATTGTACATTGTTCAGGCTCGTCCGGAGACGGTTCATTCGAAAGAAAAAAATCTACGCGCCGCCACCGTTCGGACGTTCGCCATTAAATCAAAGGGCAAAAAACTTGCTGAAGGCATCGCGCTTGGCGAGAAAATCTCTACCGGGAAAGCACGGCTGTTGCGTTCGCCGAAAGAAGCCCACTTGTTACAGAAAGGGGAAGTTTTGGTGACGGACATCACCAACCCCGACTGGGACCCGATCATGAAACGCGCCGCAGCCATTGTCACCAACAAGGGGGGGCGCACGAGTCACGCAGCCATTGTCGCCCGCGAGCTGGGCACGGTTGCCATTGTTGGCTCCGGCGACGCGACCGACAAAATTCACGATGGCGAGGAGATCACCGTCTCCTGTGCAGAGGGCAAAACCGGGTTTATCTACGCCGGCAAAGCCGAATGGACGGTCACAGAAAAAGACATATCCAACCTGAAAATGCCCCGAACCGCGCCGATGCTCATTTTGGGCGACCCGTCGCTGGCATTTCAGCAGTCCTTTTTGCCCAATCGCGGCGTGGGTTTGCTGCGCATGGAATTCATGATAACGCACCACATTGAGGTACACCCCTTGGCATTGACCCGGTTTGAGCAACTCACGGACGAAAAGGTCCGGAAAGAAATTACGCAACTCACCCGGCACTACCGTGACAAAAAAGATTTCTTTGTAGACAAACTCGCGCAGGGCGTAGCGACCATCGCTGCGGCGTTTCACCCACACGACGTGATCGTGCGCATGAGCGATTTTAAAAGCAATGAATACGCCAATCTTGTGGGGGGCAAACAGTTCGAGCCGAACGAAGAAAACCCGATGATCGGTTTCCGGGGTGCTTCCCGCTATTATTCCCCCTTGTACAAAGACGGTTTCGCACTCGAATGCAAGGCCATGAAACAGGTGCGCGAAGCAATGGGATTCAGCAATGTAAAACTGATGATCCCCTTCTGCCGCACAGTGGAAGAAGGGAAACAAGTAATAGAAACCATGCGCGAATTTGGCCTCGAACAGGGCAAAAACGGCCTCGAAATTTATGTCATGGTCGAGATACCCAGCAACGTGCTCATGGCGGAGGAATTCGCTGAAATATTCGACGGTTTCTCGATTGGCTCCAACGATTTGACCCAACTCACCCTCGGACTCGACCGCGATTCGGCACTTGTGAGCGGTCTTTTCAATGAAAAAAATCCGGCCGTGATGCGGCTCATTGCCACGGCCATCCGAACTGCGCACCGCAAAGGCATCAAAATTGGCCTCTGCGGGCAAGCGCCGAGCGATATGCCAGAATTCGCGCAATTCCTGGTAAATGAAGGCATTGACAGCATTTCCTTCAATGCCGATGCGCTCATTAAAGGCATTGAAAATATGGTGGAAGCAGAAGCCGCCGAACCGGAGGAGAAAATGCAAATCGTGGAGAAAATGCCTTCGGTGGAACGCGACCATACTTATGTGAAACCAAGCCCAGTCACCAATCCGGAACAGGAGCAGGGCGGGGATGATTTGGTGTTTAATAAATAACTCAACAAGGAAGGCCAGGTATAACGTAAACACAATTCCAAAATGGATGACTCAAATGTTTAGAACATGAATCAATTGAAGAAAAAATTTGTGCGCAATCTGGTTGACAAGGGCGTACGGAGCACTATGCCCTTGGTGCTTTTTGGTTTAAGTTTCTTTGTTTTTTCTGGCTCCTGTAAACACAAATCCAGTGCAGAAACAGAAGCAGACAAAGCAGCTCGAATGGCACCCAAACTGGCAACGCCTGAGCCACCATCGGCCCTGATTCCAATCCAAAAGGAAATTTCCATTGGCCAGTTTTTTCAGCTTTTAGCGGAAATAGTCCGCTCAAACGACACCCTAAACAGTTACCAACTAAGCGAAAACCTTCTGCTCCGCGCCAACCCCTGGATACTGGACACCCTGGTGAATACCGATTACTACTATCAAAAGTCGCTGGGCAATTTTGTGTACAACCAAAAAACAATGAAGGTGCTACAACCCGGCGACACCCTGCTCATACCAGGGCCTAAAACGGCGGCGGCCTTGCTCGAAAAAATGGCCAATACCCGGCTCGACATCAATATCCCCGCTTTTGAAATGCGGATTTTGGAGGGCGACAGCCTATTGTTCACCATACCGGTCCGGGTAGGGAAAAGTCAAAAAAAATATCTCGAAGCAGCTGGTCACCGCGTAGATTTAAGAACCAGGACGGGTAAAGGCGAGATCATCCGGGTCAATCGGTATCCCATTTTTATTGATCCGGTTACAGGAGAAAGATTTAAATACACCAAGCGCGACGACTACCAAACTACCTTCATGCCCCAAATCCCTTGGCTCGAGCCAGCCATCAACGGGCAGCGTTACGGACAAATGATTCACCCTACTACCAATCCCCGTTCGCTTGGAAAACCTGCTTCTAATGGCTGTATCGGTGTCAGTGAAGCGGATGCCTGGCGGGTATATTATTTTGCACCCCTTGGCACCGAAGTGACGATTCGGTATGACCTTCAAGAAATAAATGCTCAGGGTGATACACTTCGTTACGATGACATTTACCAACTTTGGAGGGCCGGAAAAACGCCACGGGCTATTGCGGTTGCAGGTTTCTGGCGAGAAAAAACAGCGGGGATATGTGTTTGTGATACAATGTTTTGAAAATTATTTCAGACATTACGATTTTATTCTGAAGCCGATGATGGTCCAACAAGACAATTTAAAATCATTCCTGCACGAAACCGGCGAAATCTTCCGGTTCGTGCTGCGCTTTTTCAGGGAAGGATTTCGCCCGCGTTATGAAGTGGCGGAATTTGTGCGCCAGTGTTTTGTAATTGGTTACAAGTCATTGCCGCTGGTCGCGCTTACCGCGTTTATCATTGGTTTGGTGCTGACGATGCAGCTGCGTCCTACGATGGTCAAATACGGTGTGGACGTGCAGATTCCAGCCATGGTGGGTATCGCCATCGTTCGGGAGATCGGGCCTATTTTGACCGCGCTTATTTTCGCTGGGAAAATCGGCTCCAGCATCGGTGCGGAACTCGGTTCGATGAAAGTGACCGAACAAATAGACGCGATGGAGGTCTCGGGCACCAATCCTTTCAAATATCTGGTTGTGACGCGTACCCTGGCAGCGATGCTGATGTTGCCAATACTGGTCATTTTGGCAGATGCGATTGCGCTATATGGTTCCTATTTGGGCGTGAATATGTACGAACCCCTGACGTTCAACCTATTTTTTAAAAAAGTGTTCGACAATCTTGGCTACATTGATGTCATACCTGCATTTATCAAAACCTTCTTTTTCGGCTTTGCAGTCGGCATTGTTGGCTCTTACAAAGGCTATTATTCCCAAAAAGGAACAGAAGGGGTTGGGCTGTCGGCCAATTCGTCGGTGGTGGTATCGTCCGTATTTATTTTTATTATTGACCTGATTGCGGTTCAAATTGCGGATATATTTCAGTAATCTAGTGATTGGTGATTGGTGATTGGTGATTGCTGGATTGGTGATTGGTGGATTGGTGATTGGTGGATTGGTGGATTGGTGATTGGTGGATTGGTGATTGGTGGATTGGTGATTGGTGGATTGGGGCAGTGT
>Ga0163147_10000183_pt1 | contig 93370 bp, 62 predicted proteins | sample OliLakLV19MP6G1_FD_148597 | JGI IMG/M metagenome (GOLD analysis project Ga0163147, IMG submission 148597) | Freshwater microbial mat bacterial communities from Lake Vanda, McMurdo Dry Valleys, Antarctica- Oligotrophic Lake LV.19.MP6.G1 | ecosystem: Environmental > Aquatic > Freshwater > Lake >... | reverse complement strand
GGTGCTTTCCGATTTTTATCCCACCGAAGGTTTGAAATCATTTTCGTTCGTATCAAATCGGCAATCTTTAGAACCGAAAAGCGGTGACTTCTGCCGTTGATATTTATTTACTCTGATTTCTGCCATCTATGGTTATCCGTCACCCTGCCCTATATAGCGCCCATTGCGTGAAAACCCGCTTAGTCACCACCTGATCTGCAAATACCAATTGCGTGAATCCAAGCAACTTGGCTGGATTCACGCAACGGTCGAGCAGGAAATGGGAGGGAGACGTTTGGTTCATTCAGGAGTTTTTTAAAGCGTAAATGTAAGGCTCAATCTCATATTTCCAAATTATATAAATGGCTTTCTATCTTATCCCAAATTTTTTTGGTCAACAGCGGGTTTTTGCCACATTCATCGCTTTTCATCTACCCTTTTAGATTGCTACGCACAACCAACTTCTTTAGCGAACTGTTAGCACCAATGATTCGATAAATTTCAGAATCTCCAAAGTCCAACCCAAAAACTACCTTTGCCACCGTTTTCCAAAACCTGATATTTCCATGCACAAAATATTGACTGCCAGTTTTTTAGCAACAACCATCTTGCTTGGTTCATACCATTGTGTTAGCACAGACTCTTCTTACAGCCGCGTTGCTCCCGGGATGTGGCGCGGAGTATTGGAGCTCGAAAAATTCCAAATGGCTGCTGGGGGAAAAGACTCGGTTGTTATCCTTTATGACCAGTTCAAACCCGGCGAACTTCCCTTCAATTTTGAAGTGAAGTATGTAGACGACACTCGGTTTTACCTCGAAATCATCAATGGTTCCGAGCGGATTCGGCTCGACAGCGTCCAGTATGGCCGCGACCGCACACAAGCCCGCGACACGATGAATGTCTGGTTCCCGGAATACGCCAGCTACCTCCATGCCGAAATTCGCGGTGGCGTAATGCGCGGCGAATGGGTGGTGACCACGAAAGAGAATTACCGCATCCCATTCTATGCCCATTCCGGGCGCGGGTATCGCTTCACCAACCTGAATGAAAAGCCCCTGCTTGACCTCAGTGGCAATTGGGCCACAGTATTTGGCATCGAAAAAGAAGCCAAGGAACAGGAAAAGGCCATCGGGGAGTTCAAACAAGACGGAAACCACCTCGAAGGCACTTTCCGCACCGAAACGGGCGATTACCGTTTTCTGGAAGGCACGATCCAGGGGCGAAAATTCTGGCTCTCGTGTTTCGATGGCGCACATGCCTACTTGTTTTCGGGCAATATCTCTGGCGATACGTTGCAGGGCGAATTCCGCTCCGGCCACAAATACCAAACGCTCTGGGCGGCTTGGAAAGACCCTTCGTTCGAGCTCGCCGAAGCGGATTCGATGACACAGGTCAAACCCAATGCAACAATTTCTTTTTCCGTCAAAAACCCTGCTGGTCAAGAACTTGTGTTTCCTTCCCCACAATTTGACAACAAGATAAAAATCTTCACGGTGATGGGAACCTGGTGCCCCAATTGCCGCGACGAGCAGATTTTCCTTCGTGATTTTTTAAAAGAAAATCCTGCGCTCGCCAAAGAAATTAGTGTGGTAGGTTTTTCGTTCGAGCGATTCAAGGACCCCGAGCAGGCCAATGCCCATATTTTGGAGTACAAACGAAAATTGGGCATACCATTTGAAATAGTCTATGCCGGAAAATCCAGCAAAGAGGAAGCGGCCAAGTTTTTCCCCGCGCTCGAAAAAGTGATGGCTTTCCCGACCATGATAATTCTGGACAAGCAAAACCGCGTTCATCGCGTTCATACGGGCTTTGATGGACCCGCTACTTCGCGATATGCAGCATTCAAAAATGAATTTTCAAAAATGATAGAAGGGATAAGGGATTAGGGGGTTCGGATTAGGGATAAGGGAACACGGATGACACGGATGAGACACGGATTTTTTAGATTATTACATCCGTTCAAATCCGTGTCTCATCCGTGTCATCCGTGTTCCCTTATCCCTAATCCCAACCCCCTAATCCCTTATCCCTATCCCTTCCAATCGAACAGTTTTATGAACAGAATCATCCTCGCCTACGCTTCCGAAAATGCCGCTTTGGCCCATTCGATTGACCAACAATTGAGTCGCATTGGCATTCCCTTTGAACACGCCATTGCAGGATTGGCCGCGCAAATCGCTGCTGCTGGCGAGCCGGTTCTTTTGCTCGTTACAGACAATTTTCTGATAAAACGTGGATGCCTGGAAGGGCTTTTGCCTGTGTTACAAGCGCTTGCTGCTGAAAATCGTTTGGTTGCCGTTCTTGCCGACGGGATTACTGCTGATGGCAAGATTGTCCCAACCCAAATTGACCGAATGGCCAATGCCCTTCACTATATGAAATACTGGCAGGATGCCTGGCTCGCCTTGAGCGATGCGCACCAACATTCGGAGGGAGAAACAAAGGCCGCACTTACGGCTGCGCTCGATGCTACCCGCGGCGTAGCCAATGAAGTAGGCGATATTATCAGCACTTTGCGAGATGCGGGCTATTTGACTTTGGAACAATTTGAGGCCAATGATTTTGGGGCTTTTTTTCAAAAATTCAACTTGCAGGATTGGCATGGGCAATACAAACGTCTTGTTGCGCAAGATGCTGAAAAACAAAATATTGTTGCGCCGTCTTTGCTGCCGGAGATGCCAATTGCTGGTGGACTGTTGACCCCGGAACTCATTCAGGAAGCACAACCCCCAAAGCTCGTAGAGGAGGAAGTGCCGCAACTCGAAGCGATGGATACATTGCTACAGGAAATGGAGGCAGAACCAGGCATTGGAGCGATGGAATCTATCGCAGAAGAAAAAAAGGCAACTGCTTCGGAGGAGGAACAAGCTGTAAGGGATGCCTGGTTCTGGATCGAAAAAGGCCATGTAGAGCGAGGAATCGAACTTTTTCGGTCAGCAACAACGCAATATCCCGATAGCGAATGGTTAAAGTCTGAGTATGAAAAGGCTGCCCGGCAAACGAAGGCTCCAGTAATCGAAGCAGGATCATCGGAATCCACAAAACCACAATCCCCACAATTCTCAGAACCTACTGACGAAGCCAAATCCTACGACCTTATGGGCGACATGGCCGCTGAACGCGGGGACTACCTTTTTGCCAAATACTGTTGGGATCGTGTGGCAGAAATTGATCCAAATGCCACAAACATTTACAGAAAACTCGGCTTAATGACGGCTGAACACCTCCGCGATTACCGCGAAACGGCAGATATCTATCTTCGTAAAGCTTTGGAGGCCAATGCAAACGATCAGGAAGTGAAAATTGCCCTAGCTGCGTTTGGTTTTACGGTGACAGAGGCAGGCGATATTGGCAGTACTGCCAGCCAAATTTTGGGCGAAGCCGAAGGAGCGAAGACGGCGGAACTTGACATCAACAGTCAACAGGAGTTAGAGGCCATTAAGAACCAGCAATCTACAAACTTTGATACCTCGCCCGCCCCAACGCAATTGCTTGACAGTCAGAAGGCCAAGCTGGTCTTGATAACAGGAGCAAGCGCTGGTATTGGTCGGGCCACTGCCGAAGTTTTTGCCCGAAACGGCTACCGATTGATCCTCACTGGCAGGCGTGTGGAGCGTTTGGTTGACTTGAAAAACCATTTTGAGGCAGAATTTGGTACGGAAGTGTTGTTGCTCCCATTTGATGTGCGAGAGCCTGGTGCGGTGGATGCGGCACTTGGCAATCTCCCCGAATCATTTCAAGACATTGATATTTTGGTAAATAACGCAGGTTTAGCCAAGGGCTTAGCACCCATCCACGAAGGAAACCTGGAGCATTGGGAGACGATGATTGATACCAATGTGAAAGGTTTACTCTATGTGACAAGACTCGTTTCGCCGGGGATGGTTCGCCGCCGAAGTGGGCATATCATCAATGTGGGCAGCAGCGCAGGCAAAGAAGCATATCCCAATGGCAATGTTTATTGTGCGACCAAATTTGCCGTAGATGCCCTGTCCAAAGCCATGCGCTTTGATCTCCATGCGCACAATATTCGTGTGAGCCAAATCAGCCCTGGCCATGTGGAAGAGACTGAATTTGCCATCACCCGGTTTGATGGGGATGCTGAACGTGCCAAAATATACAATGATTTTCAACCACTTAAGCCTGGCGATGTTGCCGATGCTATCTATTACATAGCTACTCGTCCGCCTCATGTGAATGTTCAGGATTTGCAATTATTTGCGACTCAACAGGCTAGTAGTACGGTGATTGATCGGAGCGGGCGATGAGGGAACGATGAACTATGAACACAGGGCGTGTGGAGTCGCCCGGAAAAAGTTGACGAATAATGAGTAGAATACTCAACTCGATTTTACAATAAGGGATTGATTTTATTTGGTCGAATTTGGTTCGATCGTCTTGATTTTTAGCAAAGTTCTTTGACAAGGCTGCAATGATAAGAGATGAAGTTCAAATTCTCCGGGTGTCAAGTTTTTAAGGCTTCCGTGAGGTCGGTTGAGGTTGTAGCAATTTTTGATAAACCCCTCCTGTTTCTTGAGTTGAGAAAAGCAGTGATTCGGCTTTGGCCCGGCCAAGTATAGCCTACGCTTGTTCCAGTTACAGCTCAAGGCGCTTTTTTAGCCGGATACAGTCGTTCTCTTGTTCGACCACCTGCCGCAACTTCCGACCGTAATGCTTTGAGTTGAGGGCTATCCACTTGTAAATGCTCGATTGGGCGAACCTGTATCGGCGGCCCGCCTCCGCCTTGCTCAACCCTTGCTCGATTTCTTCCAGAATCGAATGACGGGCTGACTCAGAAAAATACAGACGTTCCCGCCGGCTGATGAACTCATGCTTTGCATTGCTGTTTTTCGATTTTTCCATGCCTAAATTTATTTGATTGAGTGGAATCCTCCACTCCCATTTTGTCAACTAATTCCGGGCATGTCCAGTTCATAGTTCATAGTTCATCGTTTCAAACTTGGATTCACTCACTCAAATCGTACTCGGCGCCGCATGCGGCGAAGTGGTAGCTGGTAAAAAAATCGGCAACCGCGCCATGCTTTGGGGGGCGGTAGGCGGCACCATCCCCGACCTTGATGTATTAGCCTCTTTTTTCACCGACGAGATAGCGAGCACCTCATTCCATCGGGGTTTTATGCACTCGTTTCTGTTTGCTGCGCTCGCGCCTTGGGTATTGGCCAAACTGACGCAGTGGCTTTACGGTGCAAATGTGTACAAACGACGAGGTTACAAAGCCGGGGCCATGGCCATCTGGCTCATTTTTTACATCGGTGCAGCAGCTGGGATCAACTTTATCCCCGTTTTAATAGGCGAAGGACTGAGTTGGTACGCGCTCGTGCCGACGCTGGTACTTGGTGCTTGGTTTGTTTGGAAACTGTGGCGCGATTACTGGCGGCGCGACCTAAAACTTGTGGAGGCCTCTTACAGTACTTGGGTTGCACTTTTCTTCTGGAGCATTTTCACGCACCCGATTTTGGACTGTTTTACGAGTTGGGGCACCCAGATTTTGCAACCATTTAGTGACTTGAGGGTACAATGGTGTACGGTGTCGGTGGTGGATCCGATCGCAACGGTCCCATTCTTGGTTTTGCTTTTAGTGGCTTCTCGCATTCCAAAATCGAAGCCTTCTAGGTCATGGTGGAATATGGCAGGGCTGACGTGGTTTTGCGGCTATTTGTTACTGTATACGTTGTGGCACAAAAGCATCGTAAACCGCACTTTTGAAGAAACTTTAGCGGCAAAAAACATTCATTATCAACGGTATTACACCAATCCGAGCCTTTTTAACAATATTGTATGGAACGGTGTGGCGGAGGGAGATACAGCGTATTATTTTGGACTTTATGGCTTCAATGATTGCCGCCGCGAATTCAGCCCAATTTCGGTCATTCCCAAAAACCACCAATTGCTGAATGTGGTACCGCCCCATTCGCGCGCGGGCTATTTTCTGCATTGGTTTTCAGATGGATACTACAATGTCCTGCCTTATCGAGGAGACACGCTGCAAGTGAACGACCTTCGTTTTGGGCTTTTAGGCGATTCATTGCTTGGCAGGAATTATGTTTTCCCCTTCCTTGTGTTCAAAAATGAAAAGGGAGAATGGGATATCCTCCAAAACAACCGCAATAAAGAAAATATGGAAATGAGTAAACAGTCATTTGGCGAACTCTGGCGGAGGGTCAGGGAGGGCAAATGCAGTAGCAGTTTTACTCGCCGTAGCCTTGGCGAAGGAGGAGGGCAGGGGCAGTAAGCAGATTGCAAATTCATCATCATTAACCGCTATAGCCGCAGCAGTCGGCGAGCATCACTTCATCACTTCATCACCCCATCAAAGAATGCGTCAACGTACCATTACTGCTTTCTTTTTTGCCGCCGTTATGCTGATTGGCATATTTGGTTATGGTGCAGGCTCCATATATGGCTTGTTTCTAGTGATTACAGTGGGGTGTGTTTGGGAACTTATGGGACTTCTATTGGCTCAAGAGGAGAAATTTCGGTTTGCAAGAAGGATAATGGGGTGTTTATTGGCAATTCTTCCTGTGTTTTTTGCAGCAACGAGACTTTTTTGGCCGGGCAATTGTGGATTTAGCACCCCAGAGGAGATTTTACTAAGTTACAAGGACGACCTTTTTTCCGTCGCAGTCGAATTGATGTTGTCGCTGGCCCTGATTTTCCCTGTTTTATTGGCTTCTGAACTATTTTTAGAGAGTAAATCACCCTTTCAGAACATCGGTTATTACCTGACGGGTGTGTTTTATATCGGAGTGCCCGTAGCGCTTCTCTTTTCCATCGTAACGATGAATGCAAGTTTTTCGCCACATCGCATCCTCGGACTACTAATTTTGGTCTGGACGAACGATACAGGAGCATACCTAACCGGAAAGAAGTTTGGAAAGCACAAACTTTTTGAGCGTATTTCACCTAAAAAAACTTGGGAAGGTACCCTCGGCGGCGGCTTGCTCACCGTGTTGATGGCCTGGGGAATCTCATTCCTAATCAAAGATTTTACGCTTTCTCAGTGGCTCGCGTTGAGTCTGGTAGCGGCCATTGGCAGCAACATCGGCGACCTGGTCGAAAGTATGCTCAAGCGCAGCGTCGGGGTGAAAGATACAGGGACATTTATGCCCGGGCATGGAGGGTTTCTAGACCGCTTTGATGCGTTCATTTTCTGCTTGCCGTTTTTCTGGCTGGTATTGCAATTCGTTTAATCGCTTGGAAACCAATGAGGTTTTCAAAACCTCACAGGTTTCAAAGGGATCAATTTTGTACCGCCTTCCCTGCGCTTTTCCAGGCAGTAATTCCCCCTTTCAAGTCATAGACTTTGGTGAATCCCAATGTAGAAAATTGGCTCGCCGCATTCGCACTTCTTCCACCCACGGCACAATAGACCATGACCGGACGGTTTTTATCCAACTGACCGATTTTCCTGGCAAAATCTGCATCATAGATATTCAAATTTTGCGCTTTGGCGATGTGGCCACTTTTGAATTCATCAGGTGTACGCACATCCACCAATTGAATGCTGGAGTCTGGCCTGAGCATGGCTTCAAAGGCATCGGGAGAGAGTTTGTTTTGGCCCCTGGCGGTGTTTGGGGAGCATGAAAGCCCCAAAATCAAAAAAAATAAACTGAGTAATCGCATTGTATTGTGAAGTAGGAAAATGTATGTTACGTTTAACAAACGGCAAGATAGTTCATAGTTCATAGTTCATAGTTCATCGTTCGTCTACGCCATTCCAAATAACCGAGCACCGACAACACTAGAAAAACAAGGTATTGAAAACTGGTGAACACATAACCCTTGACAAAATAAAGTGGGATGGAAGCAATATTGGTAATGCCCCACCAAATCCAGTTTTCCAACTTTTTTCGCGCCATCAGCCACATCGCCGTGTAAGCCGCCGCCGAAGCAAAACCGTCTGCGAGTGGAACCGTACTGTCGGTAAACTTTTTGAGCACAAAAAAGAGAACAGCCCAGCACAAAAAGAAGAAAACCAAGGAGTTGCGCCATTCAATCCGGGTTGATTGGCTGATATGCAAGACGGGTTGACCTTCGTTTTTTTTCGACCACAAGACCCAACCTATCACACTCATCACGGAATAGTAAAAATTCACACCCGCTTCTGCGTAAAGCCCCCCTAGAATGCACAGGTAAATATAAATCGTGGTATTGATGATGCCCGTGGGATACACCCAGATATTTTCCATACGCGAAAGCATCACACTGGCAATGCCAAATACCACAGCCAAAAATTCCAACCAACTCGTGGCAAAAAGACCATCCAGAAACTGTTGCCAAATATTCATGAGAACTTCCAACTTTTGTGCTTGAATTTTGCAACCACATAGTTCACATAGCACACATAGTTTTTATGACCTGTTGTCTTTCTAAACTATGTGTGCTATGTGAACTATGTGGTTAATAAGAATCTACGCTTAATTATTAGGTGCCATAAAATACTAAACGTTACGTGCTGAGATGCGGGTTGATCATTTTGATTTTGTCGTAGTTGGCGGGGGCATCTTCGGGTGCTACGCCGCTTTGCACCTCGCCGGACGCGGGGCAAAAGTGGCAATTTTAGAGAAAGAGGCCCGACTTTTTCAAAAAGCGTCACTTGTGAACCAGGCTCGGCTGCACAGCGGCTACCACTACCCGCGCAGCATTGCCACGGCGGCTATGAGCGACGAACACAAAGCCCGATTCACGGAGGAGCACCGCCCATTTGTGAATCAGACTTTTGAAAAGTTTTATGCCATTGATCGCTACGGTTCTTTTACCGATGGAACCCAATTCGAGCGTTTTTGCGAATTCCTCGATATTCCCTGCGAGCGTGTGAACGAACACAACTTGTTCAATTTCGAGCGTTTGGAAGCCTTGTACCGCACAGTGGAGTACTCTTTCGACCCGGTTTTGCTTGGTAATTACTACCGTGATAAAGTAGAAAACACCCCTGGTATCACCGTTTTCAAAAAATCCCAAATCCAACGCTCAGAAGCAATTGGCAACGAATGGGCTATTGACGTGCAGGTTGAAACGCTCAACTTTCAACTTTCAACCCCAACAGTGATCAATGCCACCTATTCTGCCACAAACGCCATAAATCAGATTTTTGGAGTGAACGAGCTAGCACTCACCCACGAGATTTCAGAAATTGCATTCGTCAGTTCGCCGCAGTTTGGGTTACGCGGCCTAACCGTTATGGACGGCCCATTTGGCTCCATTATGCCCTTCGGTTTGAGCGGGCTTTTATCACTTTCCTCCGTGGCCTACACACACCATAAAATCTCCTTTGACGCGCTGCCTCGTTTCGATTGTCAAATGCCAGAAATAGACCCGGCCTGTCGCCCGGAAGCGCCGGGCATTTGCACCGAATGTCCCCGCCGACCTGTCTCCAACGCCCCCAAAATGCTCGCACAAATGCAGCAGTATTTCGCTGACAATGTACAGTTTGCGCAGATGTTTTCCTACTACACCATCAAGTCGAAGCTCAAAGCCAGCCACATTGATGACGGGAGGCCTACAGAGATTTCGCTATTGCGCGAAAGCCCAAAGTTCTACTGCCTTTTTGCAGGGAAGATCAATTCGATTTATGAGGTGGAGAAGATTGGGTGAATTCCCTCCCATTTTTCTATTCCAATTATTCTTAGGATGTTTGCCTCCTACAAAACGAATCCTCTCAGAATGAAATTCCCTCTATTGCTTACCCTCAGTATTTTCCTTCTCTCGGCGAAAGTTGTTTTTTCACAAACGTACTCTTCTACAGGAGGGGGCAATGGGGAAGCAAAAACGCCCAATGAATTCTTGCCTCACAAACTGGGTGAGCAGTTTACCCCGCACTATTTGCTGAACGCCTATTTCGAGCAACTTGCGGCTGCGGCACCTGCCACCATGCGATTGGAAAAATACGGGGTTACAAACGAGTCCCGGCCTTTGCAAATCGCTATTTTCTCCTCTGCTGAAAACATGGCTCGGCTCGAACAAATCCGAATAAACAACCTTCGGCTCGCCGGAATGGCTGAGGGGCAACCCGATATGAGCAACCCCATCGCCATCGTTTGGATCAGCATGAGCGTACACGGCAACGAGGCTGCAGGCTCTGAATGCAGCTTGGAATTGGCCTATCGCCTTGCCACTCAAACCGATGAAAAAGTAAAGGAATGGCTGAAAAACACAGTCGTCATCCTAGACCCTGCCCTCAATCCGGATGGCTATGAACGCTATACACATTGGCACAGGATGGCCGCTAACCTAATTAAAAATACTGACCCTGATTCCCGTGAGCATCTTGAACCTTGGCCGGGTGGCCGAGTGAACCATTATTATTTTGACCTTAACCGCGATTGGGCTTGGGCAACGCAGGTGGAGAGCCAACAACGGCTCGTGGCCTACCACCGTTGGCTGCCGCATGTGCACCCCGACATACACGAGCAGGGGATAAACGAGCCTTACTATTTCGCCCCGGCTGCCGAACCGATGCACGAACTCATCACGCAGTGGCAGCGTGACTTTCAGGGGGAAATTGGGGAAAACAACGCGCGTCATTTCGACAACAATGGCTGGCATTATTTTACCAGGGAGGTTTTTGACCTCTTTTACCCCTCTTACGGCGATACCTATCCAACTTTTAATGGCGCCATTGGGATGACATACGAGCAGGGAGGGGGGCCTCATGGTGGTCGCGCCATTGAGACGGACAATGGTGATACGCTCACGCTGCACGACCGCATCGAGCACCATCTCACCACCTCACTTTCCACCATTGAGGTATGCAGCAAAAGCGCGATACCACTGGTTGAAAATTTCCGCGAATACTTTCGTCAGACTTCAATACAGCCTCAAGGGCAGTACAAAGCTTTTGTCATTCGCGAGGTGAACGACCCAAATAAGTTGCGCACACTCTGCCAATTGCTCGATCAACATCATATTCGGTATGGCCGTGTAGGTGTTGGGCTGAGCGGGGTAAAGGCGTTCGACTATGCGAGCGGTAAGGAAATTAGCGCTTCCATCAATCCCAATGATTTGGTTATCAGCGCGTACCAACCACATTCGGTGATGGTACAGGCCTTGTTTGAGCCAGAAGCGAAATTGGCCGACTCAATGACCTACGATATCACGGCGTGGTCGCTGATTTTTGCACACGGATTGGAGGCTTATGCATTGAAAGAGCGGTTGGAGCCAAAAAAGCAATACGAATCTTATCGTCCACAAAAAGATATGGCTATAAGCTCGCCATACGCATGGTGTGTACATCGCCGCTCTTTGGCAGAAGCACATTTTGTGGGAGAATTGCTGCAAAAAGGGGTTCGTGTGCGGACGGCCACGGAGCCATTCACCTTGGCCGATCAACAATACTCGGCAGGAGCGATAGTAGTCTCAAAAGCCGATAACCGAAGCCTGCAGGGAGAACTTGATAGCATTGTGACCAAAGCGGCCGAAGCGGCAAACGTGCGGCTTTATCCAGTATTCACAGGATTCGCAAAGACTGGAAAAGACCTTGGATCAGACGTTTTCGATTTACTTAAACATCCTAAAATCGCAATGGTGTACGGCGATGATGTGAACGAAAACTCGTTTGGCCATACCTGGTTTTTCTTTGAGCGCGAATTGGGCTATCCCGTCACGCCCATCCCATTGGATAAGTTGCGGAAAATAGATTTAGGCAAATACACCACCTTGATTTTCCCAAACGGGAAGTACAGTCTGGAGGAAAAAACCTTGGAGGTCATTACCAAGTGGACTGAGAAAGGCGGTCGGCTCATAGCCGTTGAGGGAGGCGCGAAGGCTTTTGCCGACAAGGATGGATTTGATTTGAAAACAAAGGAGTCTCCTAAAAGGGACTCCACGGCGCATCGAAAGCCATTTATGACCCGTCAGCGCGACGGTCTCAGCGACGGGTTGCCTGGGGCAATCGTGCGCGCTACGGTAGACAATACTCATCCGCTGGCGTTTGGATTTCCCAATTATTACCATTCGCTCAAGACACTTTCGGATGCTTTCGAAATGCCCGAAAATGCCGACACTCCAATTTATTTAGAGGAAAATTACCAGACTTATGGCTTTATCGGCAGCCGCGTGAAACCACAGTTGAAAAAAACGCCTATTGTGATTGTTCAAAAAATGGACGAGGGCGAAGCGGTGTTTTTTGTGGACAATCCACTTTTTCGAAGCTTTTGGCAACAAGGGAAAGTTCTTTTTGCGAACGCGCTGTTTTTTTAAAAATGCCGTATTCCTACCGCCAACTTTTTCTGCCAGACCTCAGCCTAACCCAAAAGTTGGGCCGCGATACCTACGAGCCTTACTATCCACATATCTGGAAACCGGGCGGTTTGGATTGGTATATGGAACATTGTTTTGGCACAGAAACCCTAACATCCGACCTTGCTGACCCAAATATTGAGTTTTGGGTGGCAAAGGATGAAAAGGAGCAAACGCTTGGTTTCCTGAAGTTTATCTTGCAAAAGCCTGTTCTTGACCAACCAGTCAAAAATGCGCTTTACCTCGAGAAAATCTATCTAATGCCTGCTTTTTTTGGGAAAGGTGTAGGGCAACAATTGATGGCGTTTGTCAAGGAACGTGCTGTCCAGCTTGGCCGAGCAGCCGTTTGGCTGATGGTGATGAAAAATGGTCCTGTATGGGCCTACGAACGAGCCGGCTTCCAAACTATAGGGGAAGTGCACTGGGATTTTGATTTGCTGAAAGAGGAAGAACGCGGCGGTTGGGTAATGCTTTGTCTCTTGGATTAATAAAAAGAGGCTGCCTCACACTTGTGAGGCAGCCTCTTGCATGGTTACGCTGAAAGGAGTTTTACTCCTTTTCTTCCACATAGCGCCACTGTATTTCATCTTGCAGAAATTCGTGCGCAGCAATGATAGCCGTGTTGGGCAGGCGTTCGTAGAACTTGGAGATTTCGATCTGCTCCTTGTTTTCCTGCACCTCTTCAATGGTGTCGGTGTGCACAGCGAACTCTTCGAGCTTGCGCTGGATTTCCCATTTCAGATCGCTGGAAATCTGGCGGGCACGCTTGCTGATGATGACGAGACTCTCGTATATATTTCCGGTTTTGTTCACCAGTTCGAGTACGTCGCGGGGCTGTACATTGGCGTCGAGGCCTTGGGCCTTGGTTTTGATATCGCTCATTTTTTTACTTTTTACTTTTGGCCATTGGCCTTTATTTACGATTTAGTCTGACAAAAGCTAATGGTCAAAAGCCAATAGCCAATGGTTGTCAAGTATTTTTCAATTTTTTCTTTACGGCCTTTTGGGCTTGTGTCGCGTTTTTTAGGGTCTCTTTAATTTCTTTGTAATATTTGCCCGAAGGATATTTATCCAAAAAATCGTTGCAGCGGGTAGCAGCTTCTGCGTAGCGTTCTTCCTTCTTTTCTACCACAGAGTTTTCTGCCAAAAGGAAACTTGCTTTGGCAATGAGGTAACGAACCCGCTCCACGTCAGGGCTTTCAGGGTAGTCGCGAAGGAGGTTGTCAAAAGAGATGACCGCCGATTGGTATTGACGAAGATCGTAGTAAAGTTGGCCTTCTGCGAAGGCTTTTTGCTCGAGTTTGCGGCGGAGTTCGTCAATCAACTTATTGCACTCTGCCACTTTTTCAGATGTCGGAAAAAGGTTGACAAACACCTGAAAATCTTCAATGGCTGACTCTGAAGCCTTTTGGTCCAGACGAAAAGAGGGCGAAAGCTCGTAGTTGGAATAAGCCGACATAAAAGCGGCATCTTCTCGCAGCGGTGAGCTGGTAAAGGTGTTTGAAAAATTCTTAAAATAAAAAGCCGCCAGCAAATACTGTTTTGTTTTGTAATGGCATTGGGCGTATTCGTAATAGGCTTTTTCAGCCCGCGCATCACCACGCAATGTGTTGATAACCAGTTCGAACAGCGTTAGCGCGCGCTGGTAGTTCTTCTTCTCGTAGTATTTGAAAGCCGTGGTAAGGATCAACTCTGCGTTGCCGCTCGTGCGTGTTCGCTCGAAGTTGCTTTTACAGGAGCTCGCCAAAAAGATAAGGGCAAAAAGCAGCGGCCAGCCAGAAATTTTTCTCATAGGGGCGCAAAGGTAAATATTGATGAGCGATTATACCGCAAAATTTAAAAAAGTGACTTGTTTCGCTTAGGTACTGATGACCCCAAACCGTTAAAGTCTGGAAGCTATGGATGCCTTTAGAACGTGGAACGTTGCTTTAGCGCGGCCTTGAAACCCAAAAAAAGGTGCTGGGAAAAAGTAATGTTTGACACTTTTGGGTCAAAATTCATGTCAATGTGTGCCTTGTTCATCAGCTTTGAAGACTACCTTTGCCGCCGATTTTCAAAAAGCCGCGTGAATTGCCTACTTCCGCAACTATATTGTACCGTTGGCAGATCACGATAAATCCGACTCAAAACACATGGCAACCAGTGAACAAAATGCTCTTGTAATTTCGCTTGAAGAGCAGTTCCAATCCAAAATTGACGCAGACATTCGCATCGAGCCGAAAGATTGGATGCCCGATTCGTATCGTAAAACGCTCCTTCGCCAAATTAGCCAACACGCTCATTCTGAAATAGTTGGGATGCTCCCCGAAGGGATATGGATCACCCGTGCTCCCTCGCTCAAGCGCAAACAGATCCTCCTCGCAAAAGTGCAGGACGAAGCCGGGCACGGCCTTTATCTATACGCCGCCGCCGAAACCCTTGGTATGGGCCGCGACGACATGTACGAGGAGCTCCACTCAGGCAAAGCAAAATATTCTTCGATTTTCAATTATCCTTCCAGTTCCTGGGCCGATGTGGGCGCTATCGGTTGGCTTGTGGACGGCGCGGCGATTTTGAACCAAATACCCATTTGTCGTTGCTCTTACGGCCCTTATGCCCGTGCCATGGTACGGGTGTGCAAGGAGGAAAGTTTTCACCAACGACAGGGCTTTGAGGTGTTGCTAACACTGGCAAACGGTTCTGCGGCACAGCGTGCCATGGCGCAAGACGCCATCAATCGCTGGTATTGGCCTTCGGTAATGATGTTCGGCCCTTCTGACGGAGAATCTACGCACAGCGAGCAAAGCATGCGCTGGAAAATCAAACGATTCAGCAATGATGAACTGCGCCAACGCTTTGTAGATATGGTAGCCGAACAAATCAAAGTGCTCGGACTCCAGCATCCCGATCCGGATTTGAAGTGGAACGCCGAGCGCGGGCACTACGATTTTGGCGCAATTGACTGGGACGAGTTTTGGAACGTGGTGAAAGGCAACGGCCCATGCAATCGCGAACGCCTGGAAACCCGACGCAAGGCATGGGAAGACGGTGCTTGGGTGCGTGAAGCAGCGGTGGCTTATGCGGAGAAGAAAAAGCAACGAACAGAATCAGTGGAAAAAATCGTCGCAAAAGCCGCTTAAATACTACCTCGACACTTTCGCTAAAGTTTCGGCGGGTAACCCTCCCCACTCCTCATGTCGCTCCAACAAGCACCCATATTCGTAGCCTATTCAGAATTGCACGGCAAGGGTGTTTTTGCTGGCCGCGACATCGCAGAAGGCGAGGTGCTTGAGATTTGCCCGATCATTTTGTTCCCAAAAGAAGAACTGTCCGATGTTCGCAAGACCGTGCTCGACGACTACTATTTTGATTGGGGCGAGCGCAGCGAATGGTTTGCATTTTGTCTCGGCTTTGGGTCACTTTACAACCATTCCTACGATCCTAACGCCGAATATGGGATGGACTTCGAAGCACAAACAATTGATTTTTACTGTATTAAACCCATTCCTGCTGGTTCGGAAATACTGATCAACTACAATGGCGATGCCAACAACCACGAAAAAGTGTGGTTTGAAAAAGAATGATTGAGAAGAAGTCAGAAAGCAGAAAACCGAATTGTTATGAAATTAACCCAGCTGTACAAAGAGTTTTTCGAGAGCGAGAAATCTGGGGGGATTGTCTTGATAGCTTGCACCCTTCTTTCTTTGGTGTTGGCCAACTCAGCCTTTGCTGAGCAATATTTCCATTTTTGGCACCATGACTTGGCTGGGCGGCCCATTGAGTTTTGGGTCAACGATGGCTTAATGGCCATATTTTTCCTTTTGATTGGGCTGGAAATTGAGCGGGAGGTATATGTAGGAGAACTCTCTAGCTTCAAAAATGCCATGCTCCCAATGGCCGCCGCATTAGGAGGGGCGATTGTACCCGCTTTAATACATTTTGGTTTTAACCACGGAACGGAGTACCAGAATGGTTTCGGGGTGCCGATGGCCACCGACATCGCTTTTTCTCTCGGTATCTTATCCCTTTTGGGCAAACGGGTCCCCAACACTTTGAAGATATTTTTGACGGCAATGGCGATCATTGACGATTTGCTGGCCATCATTATCATTGCCATTTTCTACTCAAAGGGATTTTCATTGGGGTATTTCACATTGGCCATAATCGTATTTGGAGTGATGCTCGCACTCAACAGACTTAGAGTGAAGTACTTATGGATTTATTTGGTTTTGGGGGTAGCAATGTGGTATTTTATGCTCCAATCGGGCATTCATGCCACCATAACGGGTGTTTTACTCGCTTTCGCCATCCCTTTTGGTAGTGGCGACAAATTGTCGACTTCCTATAAACTGCAACACCACCTGCACTTGCCTGTAGCATTTGTTATCTTGCCCTTGTTCGCGTTGGCGAATACAGGGATTCGGTTGCCCACTGACTGGGTTGGCGGCTTGCTCTCCGCGAATAGTTTGGGTATTGCATCAGGCTTGGTCTTTGGAAAACCCATAGGCATTTTGCTCTTTTCTTTGCTTGCGGTCTTCACGGGGTTATGTGCCCTTCCTTCTCCAATAAGGAAACGGCATATTTTGGGCGTTGGCTTTTTGGCAGGAATCGGGTTCACCATGTCCATATTTATCACACTTTTGGCATTCGAAGAGAATGCAGTAATCGTTCACTCAAAGATTGCGATTTTGGTTGCTTCTTTTATTGCAGGAACAATCGGATTCTTAATATTGAAGGCCTCACTACCTCGAAAAAACGAAATCATTGAAACTGAATAAACACACAACATCAAAAACCAAAAATTTTACCATCAACTTGGACATGAAAAATCAACAACTAGAAGAACCTACTTACCAATCGGCTTGGACAGAACTGCAAAGGATTGTGAATGACTTACAAGGCGGCTCGGTGGGTATTGACGAGCTCACGGCCAAAATCGAGCGCGCCGCTGAGCTGGTGCGTTTTTGCCGCGAAAGGCTTCGTTCTACGGAGGATGCTGTGGGCAGATTGGGGCAGTAACTCAACGCTTACTTTTCTTTTTGCCGCCCACTTTGTCCCAGATTTTCCAATCTTTTATTTTCTTGCGTTCGCGCTTTTCAATAATGTAACGCAAGGATACTGATGCTCCGTTCCATTCAAATGGGTGGGATTGATCCCCTGACAAATGGAGTTCTGGTTTCCAGTCCACCGCAAGATTGATCCGGCCCAGAGAGACTTCGAGGCCTGCTATGCCGCTCAGCCCCATAACGTTTTCGTGCAGTTCATTGGCATCGCGGACGGAATTCTGCTGCCAGTAGTAGTGGGCGCCCACACCTGTGTAAAAATTCGTGCCCCGGAACAGGATTTTGCGGTGCTTCTCTGCAAGCAGGGTAACGCCAATGTCTTTTGAGGCAATAAGCGGAGTGTGCAAGATTCCTTCGACCGTCCAGCCGTTTTTGATGTATTGTTGTGCGGTGAGATTTAGGCCATTGTCGAATCGGATACCTGCGGCGGTTTTGTATCTCTGTGAAAAGGATGGTGTGGCTAAGAGGAGGGTAAATGAAAGCGTGCTTAGGAAAAAACGAATCTTTGTCATGTGAATTTTTGTCTCGTTTTGTGTGAAACTGTTGCCCAAACGGACTGGATCGCGGGCTGTTTTTGAAGGAAAAATCGTTTAATGAATTTTTAACCGAAACCCGCCCTATTTTGCGCCCAAGTGTTAAAACGTCCAATGAACTTCTTCCAGATCGGCGAATTTTTCCGCTTTTACCGTGCTGCAATTACAAAATATCAACTCCACTCTCCTTTTGTGTTCGAGTTGGCCTGTGCAGTGTTGGAAGACGAGCGCTGGTTTTACGCTTTCCGCGACGTGGAAACAGTGCGCGAAAAAATGTTGTCGAGCGATGTGATAGTGACGCTATTGGATTTTGGAACGGGTGGTGAGCATGCGCAGTTGCCAGTAGAAAAAAAGAGAAGCGTTCGCAGCATTGGAAGGCAAGCCGGAAGTTCGGCGGGGCAAGGTCAAATGCTGTTTCGGTTGGCCAACCACCTGCGGCCAAACACCATGCTCGAACTCGGCACATCCGTCGGAATTGGAGCAATGTACCTGGCTTCGGCAGTAAGGGAAACAAGGTTCGTCACGCTGGAAGGAAGTCCAGAATTAGCCAATATTGCGCGAGTAAATCTAGATTTGTTGGGGCTGACAAAAAATGTCGAAGTAAGAGAAGGTCCATTCGAGCAAAGCCTGTCATCCGCGCTGCATGATTTGCAACAACTTGATTTTGTGTTCTTTGATGGCAATCACCGCTCAGAACCTACCCTTCGTTATTTCGAGGAATGCCTGGCTTTTGCCCATGAAAAAACAGTGTTTGTGTTCGACGACCTGCATTGGTCGGTAGGCATGGCCGAGGCTTGGCAAAAAATTAAAAGCCATCCTCGCGTAACGATGACACTTGATTTTTTTGAACTTTCACTGGTATTCGTTGACCCTGATTTTCGAGAAAAACAACATTTCGAAATCTTGCCCGTCCGCTGGAAACCGTGGAGGTTTTTTTGATGGAGTGATGCCCTCCTTCGCTAAAGCTACGGCGGGTAAAAGTGATGAAGCGATGAAGTGATGAAGCGATTTTCACCCAAATGCTCAAATCAACAAATCAACAAATCAACAAACCCTTGCTACTCGACCTTTCATATCGCCAGATTTGGAAAATCTCTGCACCGATTATGCTCGGCTCGGCGGTACAGAATGTGATTGCCCTGAGCGATGCAGTGTTGTTGTACCATAAGGGCGAAGTAGAATTTGCAGCAATGGGTTTTGTTGGGGTTTTTTACATCACTATTGCTGCCATAGGATTTTCGTTTTCAAGAGGCGGACAGATTATGATTGCGCGGCGAATGGGAGAGATTAAGTCTGCTGCAGTAGGCCATATATTCCATACGATGCTGCTTTTCGAGCTGGCTTTGGCTTTGCTCATGTGGGCATTTATGCGTTTTGGAACAGACTGGTTTTTCCAGTTTTTCTTGGAAAACTCTCCAGAAGTCTACGAAAAAAGCCTTGAATACATTCATTACCGATCCTATGGGGTGTTTTTTAGTTATGGAGGAGTGGCGCTTATCTCACTTTACTCTGGCATCGCGAGGCCGCGTATCATTTTGGCTTCGACGCTGTTGTTGGCAGTGGTGAACCTCGCACTAAACTACGCGCTTATATTTGGGAAATTTGGCCTGCCGGAGATGGGCATCGGCGGCTCCGGGCTGGCGAGCAGCATCGCAGAAGGAGTGGCGTTTGTATTCTTTGTGGGTTACATGATATTTGATAAAGCAAACCGCCCGCTCCGCATTTTTTCCTTTCCCCAACCTGATTGGCCAATGACGATGCAACAACTCCGCATCGCGCTACCGATTGTGGCGCAGGCGGCGGTAGGGCAGGGGAGTTGGGTGTTTTTCTTTGGCATGGTGGAAAATTTGGGCGAACGTCCACTGGCCATTTCGAACCTCGCCCGAATGGTGTATCTCTTGCTTTCCATCCCGCTATGGGGTTTCTCTACAGGCGTCAATACATTGGTCTCTAATCTGATAGGCCAAAACCGGCGTTCTGAGGTATTGGCCGCGGCCTGGAAAACAGGCAAATTGTGCTGGGCTGTAACAATGCTATTGGCGGTTCCCATTCTTTTGTTTCCAGGCCAATTACTGTACCCACTTTTGGGAAAGGATGATATGAGTCTGATCGAAGAAACGCAGCCCGTATTCTATTTTCTGTTGGGCTTGCTTACTTTCTCCACCTTTGGGGCAGTAATGATGAACGCGCTGTCGGGTACCGGTGCGACCTGGTTCGGGCTGAAGCTCCAGGCACTTTGTGTGGCCGTATACCTTGGTTATGTTTACTGGGTTACGAATTTTACGCAACTTGGTTTGTTGTGGGTTTGGGCATCAGAGCTGCTCTATTGGGCTTTAATGATCGTGTTTGTACTGTTTTATTTGCGGTCGGAAAAATGGCACGAGATGCGTTTTTGAATCAATCCATTCTTCTTCCCGCTCCGCATGCGCAGTCAGGATTGCATTTGATTGTGGATAAAATGGACAATCCATCGTGGCATTTTACGATAATTATAAAAAAATTTGGATAGATGTCGTTTGGTTTTGGCAGAAAGCCTTTGTTTCGCGCTGCGAACTCATTTGACCCACAACTCGGAATGAGCCTTTTTTCCAAAAACTTTTTTAAGAAAAAATACCTACCTATGAAACAATTGATCAAGTTTATTGCCCTCATCGCAGTTTTATTCGCTTGTTCCTTTACGGCCACTGCGCAAATTGACCCTTGTTTAAGGGTAAACGGCGACTATCTGACTTCATGCCCTGCCACTAACGACCAAGATTTGCTCATTAATTGTAATTCAAATCGTTTGCAGTATCAGGTGTTCAATGCCGAGAGCACATTGGACAACCTCGATTTCGGAGCACGTTATAAGGCTTTTTGGATATTGGGGGATGGCAACTTTCGGCATTACGAATTCGGAGACCTGGAGGATGATCTTGCCACTTACCTCTATACCTATGTTTATCCTGCGGCGGGGGGCTATAATCCCGTGGTTACGCTGACAGAGCGTAAGAGCAATACATCGCCGCCAAGAGGTTTGAGGCGGAACATAAATATTGAAAACAGAGATGTAAATCCAGGTATTCCTGATACTTTTTCGGTCAGGATCCGTGGCGTCCAATCAATGGACATCTTCAATCATGAGCGCAATCGCCCTCATTATCCAACAGTATTTGCCATTTCTTCTTTAGCCTCTGACAAATTGGCTGACTCTATCTATTTCTTTTACAACTGTGAGAAACTTGGGGGAGCATACCAGCGGTTGAAAATCCACGATGCCCTGGATTTTGTCAGCTTCCCCAATTATTTCCCTCCCGGACTCAGCCCTGTGGCAAAATCTACATCCGTTTCAATACCCGGTTCGCTTTCCCTCCTTGCGAGGGATTTGAGCATGCGTTTTGAAAATTATCTGGAAGTAGGCGTGGGGTTTGATGAAAATGCAGATAGATTCACGGAACAGAGCACCAGCTCGAAAAGAAGTGCAGCAGTGCTTCGATTTCTGCCGACCAACCCATTCAATGAACTGCGGTTTTTCCCGTCTCTAATCTCTATTTGGAACAGAGATTGGATCAGGGCAGAATCTGGAATGCCAGACACAGTGCTTCCTGTCGGCCATTACTTAGCATTGTCGGTCGGCAACGAACCCTTGCTAAGATTGACAAATCCGAACGACCCTGCAAGTATAAATCCAATTTATACAGAAGTACTCCGGTATTTCCCAGGCCTCAATGCTGCAAACCTTCAGGTTGGGCAGCAAAAATTCATACGCGGTATCGCTACGCGCGAAGTGGAGATGGTGGCAGGTATTGACCCTAATGGATTGAAAGTGCTACAAGTGTGTCCGCTTGGCCAGAACCGCTATCAAGTGAAGATCAGGATGGAAGTGTGCAATGAGGGCTTTATGCACGAACAGAATTTTGGTTTCAGGATTATTGACCATACTGGCGTGATAAGCGAACCAGAATTTATCGCAGGGACAGCCCCCAGCACCGTTTCATCTACTGAACCAGGTTGGTCCTATAAATGGAACGTGTTCTTGGACGGGCTTCCGCTCCCCGACGCTACGGAATCAGATTTGGCAGAAGCCCGAAAAACCTGTGATACGCTGATCTTTACCATCAATACCAACTGGCTCGGCGTACAGCGTTTGGCAAGAGGCAGTGGCTTAGAGCTGTGCGTTCAATTCACCCATGCCAATGAAGAGTGCAACTACAACTACGATTTGGACGAGCGCAAACTGTCGCCCATTACAGGCTTTGAATGTGGAGAACTGCCTCCGACTTCAGGGTCATGTTGTCTGCCTATTTACATTATCTTGATTTTGGCAATAATCATCCTCGCGCTGCTCATTTGGATTGCATGGTACTTGAAAAGGAAACTTAAATAGAAATGCGCAGCGTTTTATCCCTACTGCTTTGCCTTTTTTGGGGCCTGCGTATTGCTGGTCAAAATGCTGATTCCCAAGCAGCTGAAATCCCTACTGCTTTGCCTTTTTTGGGGCCTGCGTATTGCTGGTCAAAATGCTGATTCCCAAGCAGATGAAAAACATTATGAGCAGTTTTTACAAGCACTTGGGGAAGAAAAACATGAAGAAGCGCTCTTGTCCTTGACCCAGGGAATCGCTTTGTTCCAAAAGGGAGACAACCTTGAGCGCTGGCTTTTTTTGCAAGCAAAAAAGGGCTATCTGATTGCGACCGTCAAAAATCAGCCCTTCGAGGCTATGCAGTACATGGATAACTGTATTGCTAATAATATGTGGCGGGTTCCGAAGACTCGTGCGGAGTATATCGAGTATTGCTTTTTCTACTTGGACCAATCCTTTATCGCCAAGCAGGATGCCGAAGATTTTGTTCAGGCCAAAATTTCTTTAGAAAAAGCCTACGATATCTTTCACAAAGGTTTGAGCGGCCATCAAGATACCATTGCCAAGTTTATGTATTTCCAATTGGGCAATACTTACATCCGATTGGGTGAATTCAACAGCGCAAAGCGAATCTTTGACGAAGGCCTGGCATACAGCATGGCGAACAATGCCCCAAAAGTGGCCAAATACAGCGATTTCGGCGGCCTCTATGTCACTTTAGAAGACTATTCAAGCGCGAAGCAGATTTTCCAGGAGGGCGTGGCCAGAGAAGGGCTGCCGGAAGAAGATTTGATCTTCACCAAAATTGCGCTAGGGGAGTGCCTTGCCCTGATGAAGGATTTTGAGGGAGCGATGAAAACCAACAAAGAGGTGGAGGCGCTGCTGAAAAAGCCATTAAAGGAAGCAGCCGCCAAGCTCCCCGAATTCCGATTCAACCTTCAAGAAACCAATGGCATTCTTTATACAAAAAAAGGAAATCCCGAACAGGCTTTGTTTTGGTACAGGAAAGCGTTAAAGACGGTACAGGCTTACCCCAAGGGCACAAAACGACAATGCGCTTTTTATCAAATCTGTATCGGGAATCTTCTGCTTGAGCATGATAAACCACAAGAGGCTTTGATTTCTTTTCATGCTGCGCTCAAAACCATGGTGCCAAAATTTCAGGCACCCGTAAGCGAAAACCCTGCGATTGAAAGCCTCAAAGCCGAGAATGTGATCCTTCGCGCCCTTTATGGCAAAGCCCGCGCTTTCAAAGCCCTCGGCCAGCTCGAAAAGTCCCTAGAATGTTACGAACTCATCCCAATCGTAGAGGCCAAGCTTCGCGCCACGCACGTTTATGAGTCGTCTTCGTTGCTTGCGCTTAAAGATAGTCGCGAACGTTTCCATGAAGCCATTGACATTGCCTGGCAACTGTATGAGCGCAGTGTTGGCAACCATCAATATGCCGAACGCGCATTCCGACTCACCGAACTTGCCCGTGGGATGTTGCTGCTCCAAAGCCTTGTGCAAGCAAGACAATACCTCCCCAATGAAATTCTGAACCAAGACAACGATCTCCGTGCGCGGATGGCCTGGCTCGAAACCGTGATCGCCAAAGAACGTGATAAAGACACTTCAAATGGAGCGGCAGACGAGAAAACTTTGGCGGTGTGGGAACGCCAACTTTTCGATCTGAAACTCCAACGGCAAAAACTCTTGGCCGACTTCCCCTCTTACAACAACCCCGATTCATTTTTTCTTCAGGTGCAGGATGCCAATGGAGTGCACAAACTCCTTCGCTCGGATCAAGCCCTGGCCAATTTTTTCCTGACTGAAACGGACGCTTATATTTTCAGTTTTGACTGCAAAGGAGGTTTTTGGTGGAGAAAGGTCAACTTACCCCAGGATTTTCGAGAAAAGACGAGGGCCTTGGCCTCATACCTATGGAAAGGTGAAGACACAGGGCGCGAGCAATTTCTGCGCCAAGCGTGGCTGCTCGATAGCCTCTTGTTAGAGCCTGAACGAACGCGCTTTTGTGATGCCAAAAGCATGGTCATCGTGCCAGACGACGTGCTGATGCTTGTTCCTTTCGAGGTTTTGCTCAGTCGTCCCCCAAACTCAAGCCGGAGCACTTGGCGAGACCAGCCTTGGCTTTTGGCAGACTACAACTTTGGTTATGCCTACTCTGCCACCCTGTTGAACATTCAAAAAAGCATCAGTGAGACATACGAAAAGACTGCTCAAAAACCGGCTCATGTTTTTGGAGGATTTGCGCCAAGTTATTCTAAATCAAGCGCGTACAAACTTCAAAACACATGCTCGATGGTGAAAAATGTGCGTAAAATCCTCGGCGGCCACGCTTGGTGCGAGGGCAGTGCGACCGAAGAACGTTTCAAAAATTCGGCTGCTAATTACCGTACAATTCTGCTAGCCATGCATGGCATTTCTGACAACGAGCACCCGGAGCTTTCCCGCTTGCTTTTCGGCGATCCAGGGCCGGACTCTTTGATCAACAACAATATTCTTTATGCCTCAGAGCTTCAAATAATGCGCCTGCAAGCCGACCTCGTGGTGTTGAGCGCCTGTCACTCCGGCTCCGGCAGGCTGGAGCAGGGAGAAGGGGTGTACAGCCTTGCCAGAGCTTTTGCTGCAGCACAGGTGCCGGCCACCGTAATGAGTCTTTGGCTGCTCCATGAGGGCACTGCTCCGCCATTGGTGGAGGCATTTTTCAAATATTTGCAACAAGGCAAGACCAAAGACGAGGCACTCCGGCTTGCGAAGCTCGATTTTCTGAAAAACGACGATAATTTTGAAATGACGCACCCGTTCTTCTGGGCGGGCCTTGCCGCGTCGGGCGATATGCGGGCTTTGGATTTGCCTGTCAAACCCCCGTGTTGTTGGGGTTATTTACTGGCAACGGCTTTGGTGGCTGCCGGGCTTTGGTGGTGGAAACGGAGAAGAAGCGAATAGTAATTCAGGTTTGTTATGGCTCCAATTCAAATGTATCAGAAAACCAATTCGCTAGGCGAGTAGCAAGCAGATGTTTTGCATCCGCCCAATTACTCTTTAGTGCAACACCCATTGACCTGCCAGGTTCTTTTTGCCAAGCCAGCCAAGTGTAGGCTTCGGCTTTAGAGCGGTTTGAATCGCTCATCAAATCAGGTTTTTGTGCTATTAACTCGCCGACTGATTTTCGAGCGTGATTTAAACGAAAGTCTTCATTATCAATTATTTGCAGAAAAAAGTCTTCGATTTCACCGGGGGTTTCGTTGTCTGGCATTATCCAAATCCCAACCTTGGGCAAGTCAGGGTTTGCGCTTATGACGACGGTGCCTTCAGGATTAGGGGTAGTAGGTAGATCACTGTAGCCAACCTTTTGTAAGACGGCAGAAATTGATTTCCAAGTGGAGATTACGGATTTGTCTGCATCAACGACTACTGCAATTGCTTGCAATTCCGATTCTAGCAAAAGCCCAGGCAGGTAGCCGATTAGTTCTTGCTTCCCTGGTAGACCGCTCTTTTTGCTTTTAAATGCAAAATTATTTTCAAAGTCTTTTTTATCCAAAAAGCCATTAGGAACGCGGCACCAATAAGTTAGTCATTTTAGGTCAAGCATTTTTTCATCAGACAACACTATTTTTCTGCGAATAGTGGGGCTATTTAAAGAAAAATAGCGGCCGTATGATGGAACAAAGGGTGGCATCAAATGACTAAGTTATTGGTGCCGCGTTCCTTAGGGCGATTCAAACCATGTTTTGTGCAAACTTGCAAAATGAGGTGAATATCATTGCCCTCTGCTAAAATGCGCGGTCTCATCTGGTCTCTGAATTTAACTCAAGGGCATTTTCCAATTGCTCCATTTCATAATCAACCGCCATGATATTCCCGTCTTTTTTGCTTCGCTGGAGGCGGATGTAGTACCCGTGTCAACAAATATATCTGAAATATTAGGTTGAATGATTCGAAGGATTTCCAGAACACTCTCTTTCTTATTTGGATTGAGAACTATATTTTTCCATAGACGTGCATTTGTAAGATCAAAACTAGCTGGAATATAGAAAGATAAATCGTTTGCTGGTTCGTTGGTAATTTGTTTAAGGTAAGCTCCCCATATTTCCCCCGGGAGATTCTAATAATAGTGCTGGCGGAGACCTTCTCTCAAATTCTATCTTGACAAGTTTATTTATTTTAATGGGACTATCAGGATTATAGTTCAAAAAAAGAGATTTATAGGCATCCTCTGTGGTGCCATTCATTTGATCCCTTGCTGATATTATATGGTCTAACATCGTGGCAGTCAGTTTTTTGACAAAAGCAAGCCATTTTTGAAAAAGCAAGTCGAACCACCTCTATTTCCATCCTTTTCCGCACCTTTGCGGCTCTTTTTTTAATAAAACGTACGAAAGCATCGAGCATTCATCGCTCATCATTCATCATTTATCATTTATGTCGGAAGATTTGTTCAAGCGCATTGTGTCGCACAGCAAGGAATATGGATTTATTTACCCCTCATCGGAAGTATATGACGGTTTAAATGGCGTGTATGATTATGGCCCAATGGGTGTGGAATTGAAAAACAACATCAAGGAATACTGGTGGCGTGCCATGGTACAGATGCACGAAAACATCACAGGCCTCGATTCTGCAATTTTTATGCACCCGCTTATCTGGAAGGCCAGCGGACACGTGGACGCTTTCAACGACCCGCTCGTTGACAACAAGGACTCAAAGAAACGATTCCGTGCAGATGTGCTGATCGAGGGCGAGATTGACAAAATGACGGGTAAAGCCGACAAAGAAGTGGAAAAAGCGGCCAAGCGATTCGGCGAAACTTTTGATGAAAAAATGTTCCGCGAAACGAATCCACGGGTTTTAGAGTACACGCAGAAAGCCGAAGCAGTGGAAAAACGTCTCGCCAACGCCTTGAAAAACAACGACATGGCCGATTTGAAAGCCATCATCGAAGCACTCGAAATCGCCGACCCAGACAGCGGTTCGCGCAACTGGACCGAAGTGCGTCAGTTCAACTTAATGTTCTCCACCCAAATGTCGAACACAGGCGAAGGCGACAAACTCTACCTCCGCCCAGAAACGGCACAGGGTATTTTTGTCAATTTCCAGAACGTACAAAAAACCACCCGCCAGAAAATACCTTTCGGAATTGCTCAAATAGGCAAAGCCTTCCGCAACGAAATCGTAGCGCGGCAATTCATTTTTCGCATGCGCGAATTTGAGCAAATGGAAATGCAATTTTTTGTTCGTCCCGGCACCGAAATGGAGTGGTATAATACCTGGAAAATGCGCCGTATGGCCTGGCACCAAGCGGTGACACCGGCTGCCAAGTTGAAGTTCAAAGATCACGATAATCTTGCGCACTACGCCAACGCCGCAGTAGATATTCAGTTTGAGTTTCCTTTCGGATTCAAAGAACTGGAAGGCATACACTCCCGCACCGATTTTGACTTGCGTAGCCATTCAGAATTGTCAGGCAAAAAGTTGCAATTTTTTGATCCTGAACTCAATGAACACTATACGCCCTACGTCGTGGAGACCTCTGTTGGCTGCGACCGTATGTTTCTGGCGGTGTTGAGCAATGCCCTGGTTGAAGAGACTGTTCCTGACGCACAAGGCGAGGACAGCAGTCGCACAGTGCTCCGAATAGCGCCTGCACTTGCACCAGTGAAATGCGCCGTGTTACCGCTACTAAAGAATAAAGACGAACTCGTTGGCAAAGCCCGCGAAGTATACGACAAATTAAAATTTCACTTCCTTTGCCAGTATGATGAGAAAGATGCCGTCGGTCGCCGCTACCGCCGTCAAGATGCCATTGGCACCCCTTTCTGCGTCACTATTGACTTTGAGACCCTCGAAAACGACACCGTGACCATTCGTGAGCGCGACTCGATGCAACAGCAGCGCGTGCACATCAGTGAAGTGGCGGGTATTGTCGGCGAGAAGGTTGATATGCGAAAGTTGTTGGAGCAGATCGTGTGATTATCTGGTCAACATGAAATTCAGATTTAGATACTATAAACAAACCCTTCCTACGGATTCAAGCCGTAGGAAGGGTTTGGAAAAAAAGGTAAATCCCAACTACCCTAATCCTTCTTCTTCAACTTCTCCGCCTCTTCTTTCAATTTAGCAAGTTCGTCCTGTGCTTTTTTAATGTCCCCTTGCAACTGGGTAAGTTTTTGGTTTTCAGCCACTTGTTGTTGTCTGGCGGCTTCGGCTTTGCGGGTTTCTTCCCCAATGATTTGCGCCTTTTCTTCTTTGACCTGTGCAATTTCAGCCGCAGCTTGGGACTTCATTTCGCTCACCGTTTTGGTTTCGTTTTCTCGCGTGGCAGCGATGTTGGCGGCTGCGTCCTGACGCGCTTTTTGTACGCCTTCTGCGGCTTCTTTTTGGGCTAGGCCGATTTCCTCGCTCGTTTTTTTGCGTGCTTCGGCGGTTTCGGCGGCGTATTGGGTGCGTTTGGTCTCAGCGTCTTTGCGGGCGGTGGCAACTTCGGCAGCTGCGCGTTCACGGGCATCGGTCACTTCCTTGCGCGATCGCTCCTGAGCATCCACCACTTCTTTGGCAAAGCCTGCTTTTTTGTCGTCGGCTTCACGCTTAGCAAGCGTTACTGCCTCAATGGCTTGTTGCTTGGCGGTGGCCACTTCTTTGGCGCTGTTCTCACGAGCGGCGGCCACCGCGGTGGCTGCTTCTTCCTTGGCTTTACCCACCACTTCTGCGCTGACTTGTTTTTCGCGGGCAGCGGCCTCGCGAGCGGTTTTCACTTCTTCTGCGCCCTTCTGATTGGCGGCTGAAATTTCATTGGCGGCCTTTTGTCGAGCCTCGGCCACATCGCTGGCGAGTTTTTGGCGCACAGAAGCGCTGTTTTCGCGGGTCATTCGTACGCTGTCCGCTTCCGCGGTCTTGACGGCAAGTATGGCTTGAGCACTTTGTTTTTTTGCTTCGGCTACCGCGTTGGCCGATTCTTGTTGGGCACGCACGGCAGCTTCACGGGTGGCTGCAACCTCATTGGCAGCTTTTTCTTTGGCAGCCGCGATTTCTGCAGCAGCTTTTTCACGCGAGGAGACAACTTCGGTAGCAGAACCCGTGACGGTTTCCTGTTGCTTTTTCTTCGCGTCTGCTATGGCAGCAGCGGCGTCGGCCTGTATCTGTTTTATTTTATCATCGGCAGTTTGCTTGGAACCGGAAACCTCGATTGCATATTGTTTTTGGGCTTCTCCCGCTCTGCTGTTGGCTTCCTGGACCCTGAGGCGGGCTTCCTCCTGTGCTTTTGCTACTTCTTGGGTGCTGCGTTCGCGAGCACGCTGAACTTCGGCGGCGCTTTCTGCGAGCACTTTGGCCTGTTGTTCTTTGGCGGCAGCAATGGATTTGGCCAACTCGACTTGTATCCTCGCAATCTCTTCTTCTGCTTTTTTCCGAGAGCCAGCCACCTCCATCGCAATGCTGTCGCGCTGGCTTTTGGAACGCGCCTGCGCATCGGCAATTGCCTTGACGGATTCGGCCTGCACCTGCTGTACCGTTTGTGCTGCTTTTTGCTTGCTTTCCACCACTTGTTTGGCAATGGCTGCCTTTTCATCGTTGGCAATCTGTTGCTGCTTTGCCACTTCTTCCCGGATCCGACCGATTTCTTCGCTTGCTTGTTTGCGAGAATCTGCCACTTCGGTAGCAGACATTTCTTTTTGTTTGGCTACGGTTTCCTTTATGTCGGCCAGTTCATTTGCAGAGTTCTGCTGAAGCAATGATTTTTCCTCGGCAGACTTCCGACGGCTTTCGGCGAGATCGGTGGCCAATTTTTGCTTTTCGAGTACTATGTTCTCGCGGGTTTTGAGGATTTCATTAGCGGCTTCCTCGCGTGCCTTGAGGATTTGATCGGCAGCAGTCCTTTTGCTTTCGACTACGTCGGTGCTGGTTTTAGAGGTTTCCTGTTTGGCAAGGTCACGCGCTTCTGTGACCATACGAGCGTTTTCGTCGCGGATGCGCTTGAGTTCATCATCGGCATTGCTCCGGGCTGAGGAAATTTCGTCGCCGTATTGGAGCTTGGCTTGGTCAAGTTTTTGTTTGACGGCTGAGATTTCTTTTGCAGCGGCCTCACGGGCTTTCTGCACTTCTTCTGAGGATGTGATGCGGGCTTTTTGTATCTCCTCGCCTGCCTGATGGCGGGCATCGTCCACATTGGAATTTATTTTAACCACTGCCGAATCGGCCTTTGCTTTGCTTTGAGAAACAGCGGCTTGTGCTTCGGCTTTGGCTTTTTCTATTTCGGCTAGACTTGCCTTTCGGGCTTCGAGCACTTCGTTGGAATACTCCATTTTTTTTGCATTGGCTGCCTCGCGGGCTGCCGCAACATCTTGTTGGAGCTGGGCTTTTATTGCTTCGCCGCGCTCTTTTTCAGCCTTTATTTCGGCCCTTATTTTTTCTTTGGTTTTTTCAAGATCAGAGCGAAGCGCCGTCAGTTCTGGATCGCCACCTGATGTAGTCGAGGTGCCGCCCCCTGTGGGTTTTGTACCTGGCTTTGCAGGTGTACCTGTTGTTGCAACTGGATCAGGCTTTGAGACCGAGGCGCCTGGCGTATCTACCACAGCCATTCGATCCAAAATAGTGTTAAAACAAGTTACCAAATTCTTGAATTCGCCCTGCCGATCGGAATTGATGGTGAATTTGTATTTCTGGCGGTCAACAAAATTGATGAAGTTGATGCCTGTGATGTTTGCATCAGCGAGCCATTGCACGGCTTCGAGGTCGAGTCGCAAGTTGTTGCGGTGGGTGGGCACAGCCCCCGCTACCAGCTCGTCCATACCAGTAAATTTGTATGCCCGCTCTTTGCCGACCGCATCCACAAATACAACCTGATCGTCTTGGTTGAATTCAATGCCCCCTTGGGAGGTGAATTTGGCGAAAACCCCTTTTTCGTTTGTAAAAAACTCGATGAAGTAGGTGTAACCGCCTCGGATCACAACGCTGAGCGTGGAAGTGCTCGCTAATTGAATTCCGGAGATTTTTTTGTTTTCTTTGATTAATTTGGAGCAATCTTGCGCCTGTAAGGTTTGGGAAGAAAAGAAGGCGAGCAGCAAGATGAAGGATAAAGGTCGGGAGAAAAGCTGCATGACTGATTGTGTGTAGAAAGGTTTGTGATAATCGGGTTCGCTCAGGTCTTCGGTCTTAACTTTTTGAATTTCAGCAACTTAAAACCTGAATTCGTCCGCAATAAAGGGATAAAACGAAATGGATTTGTTGTAAGGCGGGGCAAATTAGAGAATTTTTCAAGGCCGCAAACGAAAGATGCACCGAACAATCGCCGCGTTGCCCGAATATTAAGATTTGGCATTGTTAATCAGGCCAAATTTTCCCTCGAAAATCAAAACCGTAACTTCAATGAATCGCGCAACGGCGCATTGATATTGTCATGTTCCTCCCAGTAGGCACTTCTGGTCGTGGCTTTCAGCACGCCTTTGCTGGCCATTTTCCCCTCGTTGGTTTCTTCCCATGCTAGAATTTTGTAGGGAAAGGCTGTAGCAAAGCGAATACGTAAGGAGCGCGGGATGTCGGAGTACACAATTTTCAAGACGCTTTCTATTTCGCCTTTTTCAAGCTGAATGTCAGCGTTTTGTGCACCACCAGGTTTGTGCCGAAGCCGAGTGTAAATTGCTGAAGGAATAACGCTGACTTTCCCTGTGGCCAGTGCCGATGGATTGATCCGAATCCGCACCCAAAGTTCGTCTTCGAGCAAGACGAGCGGTAAGCGCAGATCTTGGTCGCCCTCGCCTTCGAAATAAGAGAATGATCGCAGGTGATATCCGTCCTTTTCTAAATTATTTTGCATGAAAACCTGGCCACACCAATCTTGAACGGTCGTGGTGGTTTTTAATGTTGGCAAACCGCTCAAGGGGGTGAACACAGATTGCATGATTGAATAGTCGTAAATGCCTGTATGGAAACGGCGAATCGTGTTGAGCTTTAGCACAGGCACACGATCGGTGGATGCTGATGCAGGATCGTCGAGTTTGACTTGCTTGTTACGGGAAAATTCTTCCGTGACAAACACATTGACCTGCTCGGCTTGGCGGATTTCTCCGTATCGCTCTTGGGTAACCTCGTAACTACAAAGTTCGGCCTTACCAGCAAACCAATAGTCGTTGAACCCTTCAGGCAAGGGAACAGCCGCCATTACAGGGTCGGGTATAGGAAGCTCGGCAGTTTTTGAAGTGCTTCTCCCCGAATTATCACTGCAGTTTTGGATGGAGAAAATAGCAGCGGAAAATAAGGCAGCGGCTAGGAATGTTTTCATGGAAATCAATTAATTGAAAATCAATGTAATCTGCTGCCAATGAGCCGCAAAAACTCGCTCCGGGTTTCATTTTTCAGAAATTGCCCGGTGAATGCGGAAGTGGTGGTAAGTGAGTTCTGTTTTTGAACGCCGCGCATCATCATGCACATGTGGTGCGCTTCGATCACCACTGCAACGCCCAAGGGTTTCAGGGTATCTTGAATCACATCGCGCACTTCAATAGTAAGACGCTCTTGCACTTGCAGTCGGCGTGCAAAAACATCCACCACGCGGGGGATTTTGCTAATTCCAACAATTTGTCCGTTGGGGATATAGGCTACATGCGCCTTGCCAAAGAACGGAAGGATATGGTGTTCGCAGAGCGAATACACTTCGATGTCTTTTACCAGTACCATCTCACTGTAGTCTTCAAAGAACATGGCTGAATTGAGTATCGCGGCGGCATCCTGTCCGTACCCTTGTGTTAAGAATTGCATCGCCTTAGCAGCCCGCTCAGGGGTTTTGAGCAAGCCTTCCCGACCAGCGTCTTCTCCTAGGTCTTTCAAAATGTTTAAGTAGTCAGCCCCCATGCGCTTTGTGAGCGCATCATCATAGACGTCGGATTTTTTATATGCCATCTTGTAAAATGTGGTCGGATTCAAGGTATTATTCCCCGTAGTATTCGGCATAAATTGTCTCTGTTTCCCAAAGTTTTACCGCGTGCAATTGGCAGGAAAAATCTTTTAGTGCCGGGGCGAGACGTTGCCAGATCAGCATAACAAGATTCTCCGTTGTAGGTTGAAGGCCGGTAGGGATAAAATCCACATCTATGTTCAGGTTGCTGTGGTCGAGATGTTCGATTACTTCCTCTCGGATGATTGTGCTCAATTTTTTCACGTCCATGACAAAGCCTGTCACGGGGTCGGGGCGACCTTTTATGGTAACGTGCAGGTTGTAATTGTGGCCGTGCCAGTTTTTGTTGGAGCATTTGCCGAACACTTCGCGGTTCTGCTCTTCGGTCCAGCTTTCCACCCAGAGTTTGTGGGCAGCGTTGAAGCGTTCAATTCGGGTGATGTAAACCATTCTCAGTCAGTATGTTTGCGCCGTTGTGCGTACATTTTGAAGGACAAAATTAGGATGAAATGATGGGTTTTCTGTGGAGATTCATCCGCTGAGCTTCGGTTTCTATCTAAAAACGAAAACTAGATGCGCTTGGCGTGGTTTTTTTGCCCCAAATCCCCAAATCCCCAAATCGCCACATTCACCTAAACATGAAGACCCGCAGCCTACTCGACCAGATATACGCTTTTCTCAACCAACGGCCCGTGTACCACACACTGTTTTGGCTGGCGCTTTACGGTACCATGGTAGGTACCAGCCTTAGACAAGGTATTGACGTTCAAACGACAGTGTACAATGAAACCATTCAAGTGCTTTTTTTTGTCGGATTGGTCTATTGCAATCTTTTGTTTCTGATTCCCAATTACTTAGCGCGACATGCATTCATTTATTTCGGGCTGGTGTTGGCTGCGTGTGCTATTGTTACGCCCATTGAGGTGTTGGTTTTATACCTTGTTTACTCGGACGCTCCAGATTATCAGGCTAATGTGGTGGATCAGCAGGTGCGGATTTATTTGAGCAATGTTTTTGTCACCATTCTCGCTACCGTGCTGCGTGTTATCATGGACTGGTGGCGCTATCAGAATGAGAAACAAGTGTTGTTAACCCAGACGATGCAGTCCGAACTTCGCTTTCTCAAAAGCCAGATAAACCCCCACTTTCTCTTCAACACACTCAACAATCTCTATGCACTCACGTTGAAAAAAAGTGACAAAGCCCCTGAAATAGTGTTGAAATTGGCTGAAATAATGCGCTATATGCTCTATGAGTGCAACGAGCGGCGCGTACTTCTTTCCAAAGAAATACACTATCTCTACAATTACCTTGACCTCGAACGGCTCCGTCAACCAAAGGATGCCGACATTCGGTTTGTGGTAGAAGGCCATGTGAGCGAACAGATGGTCGCACCACTGATGTTCGTCCCATTTGTGGAAAACAGTTTCAAGCACGGCCTAAACCATGCTACTGCGGGTGGCTATGTGCGCATTCGGCTTTCAGTACAGGGAGAGGATGCAGAATTTTTTATAGAAAACAGCAAAGTGGCGCAAATGCCCCGCCCCAGCCACCCCAGGAGTGGTGGCATAGGCCTTGCTAATGTGAAGCAACGGCTGCAGATTCTTTATCCCGATAGCCACGATCTTGAAATTATAGATGAGCCGAACCGATATGCTGTTACGTTGCGATTGAAAATGGTGGAATAATGGTCATCACAAATGGATCACCTCCCCGTAAGCCGCCGCCGCTGCCTCCATGATTGCTTCGCTCATGGTGGGGTGGGGGTGGATGGACTTGATGATCTCATGTCCTGTGGTCTCCAGTTTACGGGCAACGACAATTTCGGCAATCATCTCAGTCACATTGGCACCAATCATGTGCGCACCGAGCAGTTCGCCGTATTTTTTGTCAAAAATGAGTTTCACAAAACCCTCTGAATGGCCGGAAGCTTTGGCCTTGCCGCTCGCAGTGAACGGGAATTTGCCCACCAGCAACTCAAAACCTGCTTCTTTAGCTGCCTGCTCGGTATAGCCCACTGAGGCAATTTCAGGTGAACAGTAGGTGCAGCCTGGGATGTTGTTGTAATCAATCGGCTCGGGATGGTGGCCCGCGATTTTTTCTACGCAGGTGATGCCTTCCGCACTTGCCACATGCGCCAGTGCCTGGGTTGACAGCACATCGCCGATTGCGTAAATGCCAGGTACATTGGTTTGGCAGTACTCGTCCACTTTGATGTACCCACGGTCGGTAACGATGCCAAGCGCTTCTAAACCAATGTTTTCGATATTTGGTGTGACTCCGGCTGCGCTGAGCACCACATCACAAAGGATGGTTTCGGTTTTACCGTCTTTGCGGTTTTTCATGTTTACCTTGATCTCCTTGCCGCTCGTGTCCACGCTTTCCACGGCCCAACCACCATAGATTTTAAAACCTTTTCTGCCGTATATTTTGCCTAATTCTTTGGACACATCAGGGTCTTCACGTGGCACGAGGCCCTGTTCCATGAATTCCACAATGCTTACTTCCGTGCCGATACTGTGGTAGAAATATCCAAACTCTACGCCAATAGCGCCTGCGCCAACCACCACCATACGTTTTGGCTGACTTTCGAGGCTCATGGCCTTGCGGTATTCGATGATTTTTTTGCCGTCAATTTTGAGGTTGGGCAATTCCTTCGCCCGACCGCCAGTAGCAATGATGATGCCTTTTGCGGTGTATTCCGTCAGCTTGCCCTCGCCATCCGTAACAGCCACTTTTGGGCCTTTTACAAGTTTGGCATTGCCCATGATGACCGTGATTTTGTTCTTTTTCATCAAGAACTGCACCCCCTTGCTCATGCCATCGGCCACGCCTCTGCTGCGCTTGATCATCGCATCAAAATCGGCCAGTGGTTTGCCGACTTTGATGCCGTAGTCTTCGGCATGGTTCAGATAATCAAACACTTGTGCGCTTTTGAGCAGGGCTTTGGTGGGAATACAGCCCCAGTTGAGGCAGACACCTCCAAGGCTTTCGCGCTCGATGATGGCGACGTTCATGCCCAGTTGGGAGGCTCGGATGGCAGCCACATACCCGCCTGGGCCGCTGCCGATTACAATCAGATCGAAATTCATGTTTGTGAGAGATGTTGGACTGTGGGCTTTGGATTTTGTGACAATGGGATTTTTAGGTCCAATGTCTAATATCCAAAGTCTAGGAAAGCGCAAAGGTAGTTCGGCCTGCCAAAATGCCTTTCAAATTTTCTCGGCTTGCAGCTTTCGAAAATGTTACAAGGACAAGGTGTGGCTTGAGTCAGGGGAAATATTGATCAAAATCAGTTCCTGATTGCTAAAAACAGCGACCTCCGGGAATTCATATTGGATAGCTTCTTGCAATATCCTTCGGTAGGACGAGAGGGCACATATACAGAACCACCGCTCTTTCTGCGGATCAAAGCCTTTTGGAACCATCTCGGCTAATTTTAGGTGCAAGTCTTGGAGGTTTGCAGCCCTTTCCGCCCCTTCGGATACTTTGAGTTTTTGACAAAAGTCGTGCAGATTCACGGCCAAGGCTGATTTAACAAGACTTGGATCTGTTGAATCGCCATGATTTAGGGCTAGATTTCGCAAACCAGATTTGTAGTACATCCGGACAAAATCTGCCCAGTCAGAAGCCGTTAGTTCAGCCCAGGGTTTTTCTTCGCCCAGAAAAAGGATGTTTTCAGTTATTGGCGTGGGAAACCATTTTTTGATTGGCACGACGTAGGTATCATCTCCACCCACCATGATCTCCAAAATCCGGACCAAAGTCCTAATTGACAAGCGTTCTTGTGCAAGTTGCCTCAAAACCTGCACCAAGGTATCTGTTGTGAACTTTGCCCTAAATATCGCCAACAAATTGGGGTTGGCTGTTTCCAGGGATTCCAACAAAAAAAGCACGGAGCCACGATTGATAAAAAAATACCCGTATTCTTTAAATTGACTGATCAAATAAGCGTATTGGGCTTGTACGCCCTCCAACTTTCTTTTAGGCAAGAAAAGATCATTGAATCGAAAGAAAATATGTCCTGATTCAAGGTCTTGCTGTATTTCGGTCTTAACGGCCGGAAACGGTATGCCAGTTTGTTTGAAAGATTCATTGGTTGCGTCTTGAAGTGCTTCTACCAGCCTGTTAAAATCGTAAGGGTCGTCATCAGGCTCGATTTCGGCTGCACATGCAAACATACATACGGAAGTGATCTCCAAATCGGCAAGGCAGTTTTCTACAAAGGCCAGTGGGTTGGCTTGATCTTCAAGAGCACCAGAAAATTGTTTTAAGCGTTCCAGGCCAAAGCCAAGATGAAACAAGGAAGAGACAATTGTATGTTGGTCAGGAGGCGTAAATTGCTGGAAACGTTCGTGGGCAATAGTGGCCGCAAATTCAAGCACTTCAGGCGTGACAAAGAGCGTTCGATTGCGGCAGATTTCTTCGCAAATGCCTGTTCCTAAGGGTAAGATATTTTGAAAATGGTTGGGTAGCCCGTTCAAATACCGCACTCGGGCTGCTTGCCCACCAATGCGAAGGCCAAACCATTGATCTGTTTCATCTTTTGAAATTTCGACCTTTACTGTGACCTTCGTGGAAATGCCCAGCCCTTTGCACAAGAGTATTGTATAATCCGTCGCCTGTTCCTTTATGATTTTGGCAATAGCACTTTTGCTTGTTTGATATGCAAAAGGAATACGAATCTCAATGGGTATCTGTATGGTTTTCATAGCGGTTATGGTGCTGGTATTAGGTCTTGTATATGTTTTGATAAAGGTTCTTGGATCATCCACGACGGAACAAAAGCACAACCGGGAACTATGTCATTGAGCACGGTGCACACATCAGGATGGCTGGCGCGGATGAACTTGGTTGTGGCATCCGGGTTGCTTGCCAAAATCTTGGTAAAAGCAGACTCAGGCGATACATTTGCCACTTCCCATATTGATGTCCCCTTTTTTGTCTGTACAATACTGGCAAGTATCTCTTCTTCCTGCCAATTTTCGGTCTCAAGGATCATTGCATTCCCTTCTCTCAATGCCCGATTGATCGGGAGATTTTCTCGAAATTTGGGATGCTCGTTCAACAATTTATTCAAGGTTTGTTGCAACGTCAGACCCTGTTCATAACTGTTTTTAAACACTTCGAAAATGGTTTCTTTTACCTCCTGGGAAATGGATATTTTGAACTTAACCAGCATTCGGTTGAACTGAAAAAATTTAGAGGCAAAATCAGAGGATTCTCCCACAAATTTCGCGGATAAGACCCCATTGTCATATTGAAGGAAATCAGAGTGATCAGATCGTTTGAGTATCACTCTCTCAAGAACCAAGAGGATGAAATCCAAATAATCGCCCTGCTTAAGGGCTTTTTCTTTGATAAGCGCCATGTCTTCTTTTTTAAACCACAAAATACCGGGAACACTGGGGTGTTCGATAAATCGCCCTGCTAAGCTAATCAGGTCTTCTTGTTGAAGCCCTGTGGCAAAATGCCAACCGGCTTCGATGGAATCTACGCTTACCTGGAATCCATTCAGTTCAATGGAAAAATTGTCGGCATCATATATAGGAATATGGTCGTAGGCAAACTTTATTCCAGGAATGGGTATGCCATTCACGGTTTCAAAACGTTTTATAAAGGCCGAAGTTTTGTCTTGTAAGGCCAGCAAAAGTTCGCCATTTTCCACAAAAAAAGGTAGTAGGCTTCCAAGAAACCGGATTCTAATAGGGTTCTCAACCACGGCGCTTCGCTCCTCTTGCGGTACGCCGAAATGACGCAAGGATTTTACCTTTCTTCCAAACGTTGCGGCTTGCTTGCGGTATGCATTGTTGCCAGGATCAAGTTTGAGGGCAGTCTCGGCCATTTCCCATGCTTCTTGTATGCGCTCAAGTTCATCCAGGGTGCCTGCGAGATTGTCATAATATACCGCCTCGTTTTGGTTGGCAGATAGGGCATTTTGGTAATGTTGCGCAGCGTTTTTATAGTCTTCAAAATAATAATAGGTGTTGCCCACCCGGTTTTGGAAGTTGGCCTCGTAGTTTTCTCCTTTGATGTCGCGTATGGCTTTGTATATTTCAATAGAAGCGGCAGGGTTGTGTTTTTCATCTTTCTCTTTGTAGGATTGGTCGCGTAGTTTCTCCGCAACTTCGTGCAACACGTTTATGGTATAATCAAAATCTGGATCGAGGCGCAGTGCTTGCAGGCACCGCTCGGTAGCGTCAGAAAATCTGTCCTCGGCTAAATACATTTTGGCGGCTTCTGTTAAAAGCGTTTTTTTGAAAAGCGGGCAGTGAGGGATGGCTTCCTCATAGCAATGGGCCGCCTCAATCTTTTTACCTGCAACATCCGAATGGAGCAGGGCCAAATTCAAATAGCCATCTGCGTTATTGGGTGACAACTCAATGGCTTGATGGAAAAAAGAAGCTGTTTTTTCTATCAATTCAGGACTAGGAGGAGTTTCTTTCGCCGCCTTGGTTTTGTAAAGATTTCCAAGGCAAATCAATGTTTCTGGTCGAGAAGGCTCTTTTTCGAGGGCCTTATAGTACCATTTTTCAGCAGATACAAAGTCTTCGGCGCGCTGACAAGCATCTCCGGCACTGATTAATGTGCTGATTACGCTTTCTGGTTCTATGCAATTAACCTGCCTAACCAGGTGCTCTATTTCCTTTTGGTGTTGGGAGTAAAGTTTGGGGTCGCATCCCCAAGCGACTATTTTGTACTCATAACTCGTGGAGATCCCAGGATTGGCCTGAATGGCAAGGTCATAGCATTCTATAGCCTTGTTCAAGTCGTTTTTGCCATATTGGAAACACTGGCCCATGCTGATATAAGCGTCGTGATCGTTTGGATTAGTGGAAACATACGTTTCCAACAACGAAAGTGCCGCATCAATATTCCAGCTCCAACGCTCCAACTCGGCTCTCATAATGGACAAATATGGCAAGGAAGGAGCTATCGCCGCTGCTTTGTCAAACCATGGCTTTGCCTGCGACACATCAATATGGTACATATAAATACTCCCACAAATCGCCGACAGGAAAGCCCGGGTTTTGGGCAATAACATTTCGTTTTCAGCCAAGGCAGACTCAATGAAAGGCAATGCTTCCGGCCACCTGGCCTGATCCATCAAACGGGCGTTTTGGCGAAACGCTTCTACTTCTTTGCCATGTTTTTTAGAGAATAAAGACTTGTGGTTTTGCTCTGACACTCCTGCGACCGCATCTGCCCACCACACACAAAAACTGGTTCGCCAATACGTGAGCGATTCGGCGTAACGGTTGACGAACAATTTCCAAGCTTCCGCCTCGGAATTCGTAAGCGCATTGTGCAGCTCAGCCAACAAAAATTCTTTTTGCAGTTGCAGGGCGTTCTTGCGCAATTCATTCAAAATAGGTTCCAAGGCCGGGTCAGTATTGTAGCCTATTAAAGTATCGAGCGCGCCGTACGCCGAGAAGGTGTCGCCGTTTTTGCGAAAGCTTTCGCGCAAGGATTCCAAATAGTTGACAATTGGCAGCAACTCACAGCCTGCGAGGGTTACATTGCGATATGTATCGCCCAACAAGGCCCTAAATCGGGGCTGGAATTCGGCTTTTAATGTTGCGGCATTGCCGGGAAGATAGTCAGCCTTTGATTCTGCTGACCCGATAATCCCTAAGTGGTTCTTTTTCATGCTTCAATTGAATTTTAGATTGGGTCATTTTTTGTTGGGACGCTCCCTTCGAGCTTCTCCTGGTTTAATATGCATTGCGCCACCAGTATTGGCATTGTGAACGCTTGATCCTCCAAGCCCCCTGCCCATAGGTGTGTTTTCGCTAATTTGGTCGCCCATAGTCGAAATAGGTGCAAGAGATTTTTTGTCTAATTCTTCTTTTACCGTATCTGGTAACTTCTCCAAGATTTCATTGATAAGCTGTCCATTTTGTCTAATAAAATGACCGTTTCGACATTTCTCTTTACTCAAGTCTGCCAAAATTTTCTTGTCTTCATCATTTAAATTTGTGGCCCTTTGGCAAAGCGGACAAAGCCAAAACGGACCGCCATTTACGCAGAGTTCATTTTCGCAATAACTAGGAACGCGAAAATTGAAAAAGACTGAGTCTTTGCATCGTATTCTCCCGCTTCGGGTGTTGTAACAGCTGTAAAAGCCTTCTTTCGAATCCATTCTCTCTACTGGGGTCACCCCCACTTCAATCCTAAAACTATCTTTTGAAAAAGATGCCGAAATGCCGTACATTTTCAAAATTTTGGTTTTTTCTCCAACCAATTTACGTGCAGCCTTGGCCGCAGCTACGTCGAGGTCTTGTCCAGAAGCCAATTCGGCATAAAAAGCTACTGCGAAATCTGCAATTTCTTTGCCCGTTGCAGGCAATTGTATGGCCAAGACCCCATCTACCTTGTTGACAAGATCGAGGGCCATTTTGCGAAGGCTGCGGACTGATCCCCGGTCGTCCCGAATGGCGTGGAGGAAGAGCAGATTGGGTTGCTTCTTTTTACCGTCTTCTGTCTCGAAACAAGCCACAAACTCCTCCGGGCTCAGTTTATTTCCAGATTCGAACAAGAAAGAATTCTTCTCTTGACCGTTTTCGTCCTTTTCTGAACAGCCTTTGCCGATAAAATGAACTACATGAAAAGGATCGTTTTCCGCGATAATATTTTTAAAGATATCCAATGAATTAGCTTGTAGCGGGACGATCTGAGGAGGAGACATTGTCGGATGCTCTTCTTTCCAAACTTTAAAGAGGCTTTCTATCTCCTGAGCCTCGTCTAGTATCTTTTCTGATTCTACGGTCGGCTCAGGCTTGGAAATAACCACAAGGATTCGCAGCTGCGGAGGTCGTATGAGATTCTCCTTTCCTCTGCCCCCAGAAAGGCGGCGGGTCAGCACGATATTTTCTTCTTTAGCTATGAAAAAGCCCTCCAAACTGCTGTTGTTGCTGTTTTGCCTAGATGGGACGTAGAGGTATTCCCAAGGTAGGGCAGCCATCTTTTTTGAATTTTCATCGAAATGCAGCACGATTTTCAATGGATACTGCGTCGCGTTGTCAAGATGGGGCTGTACAATACCACGTGCCTTTTCATCAGGAAGCAAATGATGAAAAAGGGCCTTGCCTAATACTGTAAAATCTTCAGATTCCAACAAGTCTACACCATCCAAGTCTGAAAGAAGCATCAGTCGCTGCAGGATATTGGCGACTTTTGCGTGAAAATCAAATTCAGGGAGATCAAAAGATTCGCTGCCGTTGGATTTGGGCGGGAAAATGGTGACTGTTTTTTCATTTTGGACGCAGATGCAGAGGGCTTCTGGGTCGGGACTGGTGAAGATTGGAGTTGCGGGGATAGAATCGATGGCTGGTAGATTTGGAAGCCCTCTTTTTTTTTCAATTTCTCCAATGTTTACTTTTATTCTCTGAACTACTGAATCAACAGCAGCATTTCTATCTTTCCAATTAAGCAAAGGCTCTTTGCCCTTGGGATGAAATTGCAGTTTTGCTAATTGCGTTGAAGGAAAGTCACTTGTCGCGATTATTATAGGAACAATATCCACTTCTCCCTTATCCCGACGCTCAAGAGAAATTGGAAGTTCATTTTTAGAAATGTACGTGGATGCCATGGATAATCGGCTAACTAAAACCAATATTAAATCAGATTTATTTAGCTTGTCTTTAATCGTTTGATCCCAGTCCTGCCCTGCCATAATCTCTCCGTCGTGGAAAACTTCAATGCGATTCTTATTCTCCATTGGTTTAAACCCAAGCACAAGATCGTCCTTGAATTTTTTGTCATCTTCATCGCTTGAATAAATGATGAAAATTCTCACAGGTCCTTGATTTTCCATACAGAAAAATTTATTGAGTTTTAAAGGTGTTTGGTTAGTCGAGTGCAGAAATTAGTTCATTTACCCTCGGTATTTCCGCCGCTCAGCGTTTTCAAGTTTTCCACCCACTGTTTGTTCTCATCCGACAAAATGGCCTCTACGGTGAGGACAAAATGTTCAAATGCCTGGTCGGCATTTGCATAGGCGCCCACTTTGGCGAGGTAGAGCAGTTTCTCACGTTTAAGGGCTTCTGAAGCGGCACGGTACTGTACCCAAAGCTCATGGTACTTGTAGATGGAAATATAGCCCTGCGATACGGCTACAATAACCCCCCCCGTACCAACTGCAACTTTTAGCCCCCAGTTTTCGTCGGTGATAAAACCCGACAACAATGGAATGAGTGCTGAAGTAATTAAAATAATGGCACGCAGTCGCTTGTACCGCTTTTGGTTGAAGCTGCTTTTGCCGCCCAACCATTCAATCTGATCGTCCACCCGATCTTTGATGTATTCTTGTTCTGTCATATTCAACAAAGTTCGTAGGTTTCAAAAAACTCTTTTCGGGCAATCCGATAAATCTCCTCTTCCTCGGTTAGCACCAGAAAATCGCTCTTGCGGGCCACCATTTTTTCGCCCCAACTGGCGACAAACCGAAATTCTTCATTCAAGCCGAGTTTTTTTATCAAACCCTCGGTAAGCTTGATTGCATTTATGGTGCCTGTAGGCTCGTACAAAGAAAAAGTAGCATCCTTTTTTTCTACCAATGAATACCGTTCTGCCAACTTCTTTTTTGAGACAATGTACTCTTCTCCCGCTTCCGTGAGGTTTTTTATGATAAAATCGTCTTTGCCTGCGGTGTTGGAGGTTTCCAAACCTTCAGAAGTAACCGTTTTTATCGTTTCGCCTGTGCGGGCCTTGCGGACAAGCACTGCTTTCACCTTGCGATATTTTTTGCCCTCTGTTTTGAAAACTGGCTCAAACAGCTCCAGCATATTTTTTTGGGAGAAACTACTTTGTGTTTGTTTCATGTTTGTTGTTGAGCATGCAATTGCGCGGAATGGGATATTCGCGGCAGTTTTGAGAATCCAAGCCCAAAAGTCTCAAAAAAATTTATCACAAAAAAAGTACAGGCGATTTTCTTTTCAGAATCTTATGCTCACCCTTTCACTACTTTTGGCCACTTTCAAGCATTGTCCGTATCATTGCCCCGTTTTTCTGACAAGTATTCAATGTTTCACAACCCGAACATGAAAAAATTACTTTTCCAACTACTGTTACCCGCCATAGCGATGATCTCGGCGGGTCTTTTTCCTGTGGCGGCTTTCGCCCAACTTTCGGTGAGCAATACGGTTGCTCGCCCACTATTCGACAAAAAAACCGTCGGTGAGATCCGCCTGACACTTCCAACTTCCGAATGGGTGGACGTGCTGGACTCCCTTCGTATTTACGGCACTGAAGCGCTTTCTGCAACCGTGGTAATTGACGGCCTTCGTTATGACGGTGCCTCCGTTCGTTTCCGAGGCGACAAATCTTACGCCAAGGGGCTGAGACGCAACCCATTCAGCATCAAATTGAACGGCACAAGCCCAGGACAAAACCACCAAGGGTATGCTTCCTTAAAACTTTCGGCGGCGGTGCGCGATCCAAGTATGGCACGCGAGATGCTGTTCCACGAAATCGCATCGAAGTATATGCCTGCTTCTCAGGCGGCTTATACCAAATTGTTCGTCAACGAAGAGTACATTGGTGTGTTCGTAAACGTGGAAAGTGTTGACAAACAATTCTTTGAAAACAACTACGGAGATTCCAGAGGCGCCGCTTTCAAAGCCGGGGTAGACAACAAACCCGAAAACTTGCCCACTACTTGCAAGCAAAACATCTTTGGTTCTTTGGAATACGAAGACAATCTAGATTGCTACAAGGGTAATTTCGAACTAGATTCCCGAGGTGGCTGGACAGAGTTGCAAGAATTGACCCGAAAGTTGGCACAAGAACCTGCTAACGCAAGTCAAGTACTCGATGTGGATCGCGTACTCTGGATGCTCGCCCTCAACAATGTGATGGTGAACTTGAGCAGCTATTCAGGCAATTACAGCATAAATTACTTCCTGTATCGAGATGGAAACAACCGTTTCCAGCCTGTTCATTGGGACTTGAACCTTTCGTTTGGCAGTTACAAAAACACGGGCAGTGGCAGCGACTTAGACCTTCGCGCCCTGCAAAACCTGGACCCTCTGCTGCATGCAGACAACCTCTACAAACCGCTTGTTAGCCAATTGTTGAAAGACCCCTTAAACAAGAAAGTATACCTTGCGCATATCCGCCAGATAAACGAGGAAAACTTTTTGAATGGATCTTATGAAAAACGCGCTCAGGAACTGCGCGGCATGATCGTGGTTCCTTTCAACGACGATAAAAACAAAACCTACAGTTACGACGATTTTCAGCGCAGCCTAAATGCAACGGTAGGTAAAAAGAGTAAAATCCCGGGCCTCACAGAACTTATGGGGAAACGCTCGCGGTTTTTGAAAGCACATCCGGAGTTGACCAAACTCCCCCCGGTGGTGTCTGAAGTGACGGTGAAGGGCCGTGGCAAATTTGAAAGCCAAAAACTCAACGCGTTCTATATAAGCGCAAATGCCGACAAATATCCTTTGCGGATGTACTTATACTACCGTTTCGCTGACCAAGATGCTTATATCATGGTGCCAATGTCTGAAGAAAATGTTCCCGGACTTGCTGCTGGAGTGAAGTCTTTTGCGGCACAATTGGAGGCCAAGAGTCAAGAGGCGGTACTGGATTATTATATCCTTGCAGAAAACGTAGGCGCAGCTAGCTTTTTGCCCGCTAACTACACCAAACAATCCTTCAAGATAAAATTGAGTGAACTGAACAAGTAAACGCGGATTACGCTGATGTTGCGGATTTACGGGGATCATGCCTTGTAAATCCGCATCATTTGTCTTGTCCCATTTACGAGTATCCGCGTAAATCAGTAAAATCCGCAAAATCCGCGTTACCAAACTATGAGAAATACCCTCCTTTTCTCCCTTTTTCTTATTTGCTTTTCAAGCGCCTCCGCCCAAGATTTTTATGGCTCGGGGGTTCAGGAAGTTCGCATAGAATTCCCCCAAAAGAGTTGGGACGTAAAACTGGACTCCTTAAAAAAAGCCAACCCAGAAGCACGGCTTGTTGCTACTGCCTGGGTGAATAGCCAGCGATTCGACAGCGTGGGAGTACGCTACAAGGGCAACAGTTCCTATTTTCGAACCCGGAATGAGACCCTGAAGAAACTCCCGCTCAACATCAAGCTGGATTTTAAAAAGAAAGACCAAGCATTGAAAGGTGGGCAAAGCGCTATCAAACTTTCAAATGCTTTTCTGGACCCAAGTTTTTTGCGCGACCCATTGACTTATGAGGTGATCAGAAAATATATGCCTGCCCCCCAATGCAACTTTACCAGGGTTTACTTAAACAACAAATACTGGGGGCTTTATACCAATTCAGAGTCTGTGGATGAACGCTTTATCAAAAAGCACTACGGAGTAGAGGGCGGACATATCATCAAATGCGACCCTGACAACTGGAAACGAATCAGAAGCCAAACGGGCTGTCCAAAAGGGGAAAACGCTTCGCTTGTTTACCTTAATGACAATACGGGTTGCTATGATGCATTTTATGAAGTGGACGACCCCGCAGCATGGAAATTCCTCCTCAATCTTATCAAAGTGTTGAATAAAACACCCGACAAAATCGAGTCGGTGCTCAATGTGGATCAAACACTTTGGATGCTTGCGATCAACAATGCACTTGTCAATTTGGACAGTTACAACGGGTCGCTTTCGCACAACTACTATCTTTGGTTTGACTCGCTTCATGTGGCCCATCCAATCATTTGGGACTTAAACATGTCTTTTGGCGGCTGGCGTCGCGATTTTTCGTTTCAGGAGATGACAGATGAGCAACTCATTCAGTATTCACCTTTCGCCGAATTTGAAAACCTGCGCCGACCGTTAATTTCCAAACTTTTAAAAAACCCGCTTTATCGCAAAACCTATGTTGCGCACCTCCGTACTATCTCTAATGACTTTCTTTCAAACGGACTGCTGCTCACCCGTGCGCAAGCAATGACGAAAGAAATAGAGCCTTGGGTAAAAGCCGATTCGCTCAAACTTTATTCTTTGGCAGACTTCCAAAACTCGTTTGACAAAACGATGAAAAGTGGGCCAGACAATGTCATTGGTATACGGCAACTCATTGGAAAACGCGCTGAATGGCTTGCCAAGCACCCGCTGCTCAACAAGTTGCAGCCTACAATTGCAGAGGCAAAGGCCACCAAGGAAGGAGAGAAAATAAAGTTTACAAGCAAACTCACAAACGCTACCCGTGGCGGCTGGCTTTATTACAGAAAAGATCGCCAATATTCCTTCACCCGAACCCAACTTTTTGATGATGGTACTAATGGGGACGCAGTGGCATCCGATGGCGTTTTCAGCGTCTTGATGGATGCTGCAATAGTTAAACAGTGGTATATCGCTGCCGAGGGTGATGAAGGGGCGGCAACGCTTCCCGAAAGGGCTTCTTTTGAGTTTTTTAAGCTGGATTGAGGCTTTTAAACCACATAGTCCACATAGCACACATAGTAGTTGTTTTGCAAAATCTATGTGTGCTATGTGGACTATGTGGTTTAAAAATTCCTACTCCGAAATCGCCTTGATACCCGGCAATTCCTTCCCTTCCAAAAACTCCAGCATCGCACCACCGCCGGTGCTGACAAAACTTACTTTTTTAGCAAGTTTGAGTTGATTGACTGCGGCAACCGAATCGCCACCGCCCACCATCGTGAATGCCCCTTTTTTGGTGGCAGAAGCACAGGCTTTTGCTACTACTTTTGTGCCTTCGGCAAAGGCGGGCATTTCAAAAACGCCCATTGGGCCATTCCAGATCACTGTTTTACTCTTACGGATAACGGATGCGAACGACTTGGCAGCTGATGGGCCGATGTCCAATCCCATCCAACCAGCCGGAATTTGATTGCTCGGACAAACCTGCACAGCTGCATCGGCAGCAAACTTGTCGCCGCAAACGGAATCCTTGGGCAGCAGCACTTTTACGCCCGCAGCCCGTGCTTTTTTCAAGAATTCAAGCGCGGTTTTCAATTTGTCGACTTCCACAAGAGAATTTCCAACAGCCCCTTTTTTTGCTAAAAAGAAAGTATAAGCCATCGCGCCGCCGATCAGGATATTGTCGGCATAGTCGAGGAATGTTTCCAACAACATGATTTTGTCGCTGACTTTCGATCCGCCCGTGACGCAGGTGACAGGCTTGGCCGGGTTTTTCATGGCTCTGGTGGCGTTCTCTATTTCGCGTTCCATGAGGAAGCCGAAAGTCTTATGGTTTTTGTCAAAAAAGTGGGCCGCAACGGTCGTGCTTGCATGGGCGCGGTGCGCTGTACCAAAGGCGTCATTGACGTAAATATCGCCAAGTGCGGCCAGTTTTTTTGCAAAAGCCTCATCGCCAGATTCTTCTTCGGGATGGAAGCGGGTGTTTTCCAAAAGCAATACTTCGCCGGGTTGGAGTGCTGCGGCTTTTTTTATTGCTTGTTTGCCCACACAGTCATCGGCAAAATGGACTTTAGCCTTTAATTTTTTGCGCAGGTACTTGACCAGATGCAGCAGGGTGAATTTTTGCTTGTTGATACTGCCATCAGCATTTAGTTTTTCCAGCGGGCGCCCCAGATGAGACATCAATATTGCAGCACCGCCTTGATCCAAAATATGCCTGATAGTGGGCAACGCCTCGCGGATGCGGGTATCGTCCGTAATCTTGAATTCCTTGTCGAGTGGAACATTGAAATCCACCCGGATGAGGGCTTTTTTGTCTTTGAAGTTGAGTTTCATAATTTCTGTTTATTTGGTTATTTGTTTATTTGGTTATTCGAGTATCCAAGATTGGCCACTCAAACAACCAAATAACCGAATTAACAAATCACCAAAAAAGTCACACCATCGCGCACAATTGCGCCAGACGGGCCGAGTAACCAGCCTCATTGTCATACCAACCTACGATACGGCAGGTATTGCCATTTACCTGTGTCAACGGGGCGTCGAAAATAACGGAGTGCGTATTGCGCACAATGTCGCTCGACACAATTTCGTCGGTATTATACTCTATGATTCCTTTCAAATGACCATCTGCAGCGGCTTTGAACGCAGCATTTATTTCCTCTACGGTGGCGGTTTTTTTGATGACACAAACACAGTCGGTGATAGAACCCGTAGCGACCGGTACGCGGAGAGAATGTGCAGCGATTTTGCCATTGAGGTGTGGCAACACGGTGATAACAGCTTTGGCGGCGCCGGTGCTGGTAGGCACGATGTTCTGCGCAGCTGCGCGGGCGCGACGAAGGTCTCTATGCGGGCCGTCTTGCAGGTTTTGGTCTGCCGTGTAAGCGTGGATGGTATTCATGAAGAACTGCTCTACACCAAAGGCTTTGTCCAAGACCATAATCATAGGCACGAGGCAGTTGGTGGTACAGCTCGCATTGGAGATGATGGTGTCTGTGTCTTTGATTTGGTCGGCGTTGGCGCCGATTACGAAGGTAGGTACGTCATCTGTCTTGGGTGGAGCGGAGAGTATGACGCGTTTTGCACCCGCTTGGAGGTGCAATCCCGCTTTTTCTTTGTCGAGGAATATACCGGTACATTCTAGCACTACATCAACTTTCAAGGCCGCCCATGGGAGTTCGGCAGGGTTTTTCAGGCCTAAGGCAGCGATTTTGATGCCATTGACAGTGATGCTATTCTCGTCTGCGCTCACGGTGCCATCGAAGCGGCCTTGCATGGTATCGTACTTCAGCAGGTGTGCGAGCGTGCTGTTGTCCGTAAGGTCATTGATGGCGACAACCTCGACATTGGGATTTTTGATCAGGTTGCGAAAAGTCAAGCGACCGATTCGGCCAAAGCCGTTGATGGCGATGCGTTTTTTAGACATTTTTTTGTTGTGGTTGAAACTATAAAAGGAAAATGCAAAAAGCTTTGGCAGTATCCAGAAAGGCAGTGCAAAAGTAGATTTTTTGCAGCATTTTTGCCAGATCAAACCGATACACATGAAAAGACTACTCGCCTTCATTTTACTCCTCCCTGGGTTGCTACCTGCCCAAAACTATCTAATGAATGGCTCGCCCATCACCAGCTGTAGTGGCACCTTATATGACTCAGGCGGACCATTAGGCAATTATGGCAACAACCAAAATTTCAGTACTACTATTTGCTCCGACGGTTCCAGCGGCACGCACGTGCGGCTTAATTTTTCTGGAGCTGATTTGGCTTCAGGAGATGTGCTTTGTTTCTATGATGGTCCGACAGCCGCCGCACCTTTGCTTTCTTGTGCATCCGATTATTCACCAGGACAGCCCTTCGTGATACAAGCAACAGCAACCAATCCAAGTGGTTGCATTACTGTAACTTTTCAGTCCGATGGAAGCGGAACGGCTGTTGGATGGACTGCTGCGATTTCCTGTGTGGCCTCTTGCCAAACGGTTTTGGCTGACTTGATTTCCACCGATCCTCCGATTGCGCCCGCAGATACGGGCTGGATTGATATTTGCCCCGGAGAGCGGGTGTTTTTTAATGGAGCAGGGATTTACCCGCAGAACAACTTCGCCTATCAACAATCGGATTTTTCTACAACATTCGAATGGAATTTTGGCGATGGTGGCATTGCCTATGGCCCCAGCACCTCCCACCGCTTTGACGTACCTGGCGGGTATTACGTTCAACTCCTGCTGACCGACACACTGGGTTGCCGCAACAGCAACCTCATCAGCCAACGTGTTCGTGTGGCGCACAGGCCAGATTTTGATTTGGCGGCGGTGGCGCAAATTTGTGCGGGCGATACACTTAATTTGAGCGCAACGATTGACTCCACAGTAACTGGCACAACGCTTTCGGTGACACCAATTGCTGCTTCTTTTGATGTAGAAGCCAGTCGCTCTGATTCCCTTCCATTGCCCGATGGCACAGGCGAATTATACGAAACAAGCATTTTGTTTACTGAATTTTCGCCCGGACAGATACTTCTGAACGCCAACGACCTCGAAAGCATTTGTGTCACAATTGAACACTCATGGATGCGTGACATCGAAATTACGCTCACTTGTCCAAGCGGGCAGAGCATTATCCTGCACGACCACCCCGGCAATTTTGGCTTTGAGGTGTTCCTCGGAGAACCAAACGACAACGACAATTTCAACCCAGTGCCTGGCCTTGGCTATGATTATTGTTGGACACCCAATGCCCCCAACCCGACTTGGCTGGAATATGCGAACACTACATTGGGTGGCTCTGGTACCCTTCCTCCAGGAGAATACAGCACATTCGACCCCATTGACAATTTGCTCGGTTGCCCGCTCAATGGCGAATGGACGATTGGGGTGGTAGACCTGTGGCCGGCAGACAATGGCTATATTTTCAATTGGTCTTTGAAATTTCAGGACGCGCTATACCCCAACATCGAAACTTTTACCCCGCAGTTTTTGACTTGGAGTTGGAACAACCATCCTTCTATTTTCTATTCAACGAATGACAGCATCGGGGCTTCTCCGCAAAACGCTGGAACGGCGGGCTATACCTTCACGGTCAACGACGAGTTTGGTTGCTCCTGGGATACCCTTGTAAGCATCGTGGTACTCCCGCCTACGCACCCTGACTGCTATGTATGTGCCACCCATTTTCCCGTGCTTAAAGACACCAGCATTTGCGCCGGGGAGCCAGTGCCTTTTAATGCCACTTCGCTCGCGCCGCTTACACAAGAAGTTCGTTTTGAGGCATATCCTGACTATCTTCTTGGGAATGCCAATCATCCCCACGCCAACCCTTACCTTTCTCCAGTTGCGGTCAACAGTCTGGGTTTCAACTTTTTAACAAATCCGATTCAGCAAATCACCTCGGTGTGCATGGACATCGAAACGGATTTTGCAGCAGATATCAACATCTTCCTTCGTGCCCCTGGTGGCCAACAGATCATGCTGTCAACAGGCAATGGAGGGGCAGGCGATAATTACAAAATCACTTGTTTCGCGCCTTCGGCTTTAGTCCCAATAGTGGGTCAAGCCGCGCCCTTCAATGGTACCTACATCCCAGAAGGAAACTGGAATGGGCTGGCGGGTGCGCAGATAAATGGCGACTGGAGCCTGGTGGTTTCAGACGGGTTTGCACCCGCCCAATTTGGCAATGTCAAATGGTGGAGCATCGGGTTCAATACCCAAAACAACATAGCATACAATTGGACCAATGCGGCTACGCTTACGTGCTCAAACTGCTCAACTCCCATTGCAACACCCACAGATACAACTGTTTATGTGTTTACCGCGACCGACAGCTACAATTGTATACATGCAGATACTGCGGTTGTGAACGTCGCTAACTTCTTCCCGGCGCCAACTGGTCTGATCGTTTTTCAGCTCGGGGCTGGCACCATGACCTGGGTGTGGGATATTGTGCCGGGCGCCCTCGGCTACGAGGTAAGCGTGGATGGTGGGCCTTGGCTAAGCCCCAACAACGGATTGCTTTCGCACATCGTTTCAGGGGTTTCTCTGGGGCAGTCCGTGAATATTTCTGTGCGCTGTATCAGCCCAACAGCGTGTTTGCCAGCTGTGCAAAACGCGAACAGTATCTTCCCCGGTTGTATGATGTTCGCCGATATTTTTTCAACCACTGATGTGCTTTGTTCAGACGATACTACAGGTTCAGCGATCATTTCTGTTTCTAATGCGACTTTCCCGGTCTTGTACTATTTAGATGCCATTCCAACGCCGTTTTTGAATGGTGATTTTATCAACATTCTTTCTGGGGGAAATCATTCCATCATAGTACTCGACGCGCTTGGCTGCCGTGATACTGTCTTATTTACTATAAATGCACCAGCTCCCATTGGATTAACGGCTTCAGGCACACACGTTTTGTGCAATGGGGACAACTCCGGCACCCTTAATGCATCTGCTATGGGGGGGACAGGAGGTGTCGCGTTTGCTTGGCGCGACTGTCTTGGCGGCCCGATACTCGGCGGTGCTTTTCAAATCGATCTTTTTGCGGGCTGTTATACAGTAACGGCTACTGATGCAAATGGCTGTACATCCACAGCCTCTTTCACACTGACTGAGCCATTGGCGTACGTCTTTGACCCTACGCAAGATTCTGTCTCCTGCGCGGGCCTTTCTGATGGCGGAGCAAGCATCCTTGTAACAGGAGGTACCATGCCATATCAGTATCTCTGGGACAATGGTTCGACAATGGCCAATGCGGTCAATCTAGACGCTGACTTTCACTTCGTGACTGTAACGGATGCAAACCTGTGCTCGGCCACCTCTTTTGTGGAGGTGCTTGCTCCCCCTTTGTTTTTGATTGACAACACACAGTCGCAATTCGCAACATGCTTTGGGGGCAACAACGGTACGGCCACGGTTTTTGTCACTGGCGGAACGCCCTATTACCTATACCAATGGAACGACCCCGCGAACCAAACCGTGCAACAGGCAACCAGCCTCAGCGCTGGCAACTACAACGTTACGGTCACGGATTGGAACGGGTGCTCCACGCAAGCGGCTGTTACGGTTACTTCGCCGCCGGCATTGTTGCTTAATTTTACAAACATATCCGGGGAAATATGCGCAGGGGATTGCCTTGGTCAAGCCACTGTAAATGCTTCGGGTGGGGTAGGGGGCTATCAATTTGATTGGGAGGACAATTCTATTCCCACAGGCGCTCAAACAGCCACGAACCTTTGTCCTGGAGATTATCAGTTGACCGTATCAGATGCCAATGGCTGTATAGCGGTGGATACAGTGGTCATTGATGGAGCCACACCAATTGATCTGCAATTTAATGGAACGCCCCCCTCATGTGCTGGTCTGCAGGATGGCTCTATTGATACACAAGTATCGGGCGGCAGCGCACCGTATCAATATCTATGGAGCAATGCGAACACTTCTGCTGACCTTCAAAATTTGCCTTGTGGCCAATATCAATTGACCCTTACAGATTCGGCGGGATGTGTTAAAAACTATAGTGACACGCTGGATTGCCCGCAAACAATTACGGTAGTGGACATTGTTCCTCAAAATGTTACGTGTTTTGGCGGAACTGATGGCTCCGTTACTGTTCAGGCGCTGGGCGGCACATTGCCACTCAGTTATATGTGGAGCGACGTTAATGCCCAGATCACACCTACTGCCCAAAATTTATTTGAAGGTACTTACACCGTCACTATTACGGATACCAACGGTTGCAATATTTCAACTTCAACCAATGTGCAACAACCACCCCAACTCACAGTAACAACAACATTTACAAACGCGACTTGCCTAAACTTTGGAGACGGGACTGCGACAGCAGTTCCAATTGGAGGAACTGAGCCTTACGCTTATAGCTGGGGCACAGCAGGCACCACCCAAACCATCACAAATTTGGCTGCGGGTACGTTCTTCTTGACTTTAACGGATGCCAACCTATGTACCGCAACGGCATTTGCACAGATCGGTCAACCAAGTACGGTGGTAATGGTAACTGCTACCCAAACCCGATTCGCTTGCTGGGGAGAGAGTGATGGTGATGCGGCAGTTTCTGCAAGCGGAAGCAATGGTGCACCCTTCACTTTTGTTTGGAGTAATGGGCAAGTGGGTGGTGGAGCATCAAACCTAGCAATTGGACTTTATACCGTGACCGCCACGGATCCGAAGGGCTGTACTGGCACTCAAATCGTTGTTATTCAGGAATTAGACAGCATTGAAGTATTAACTGCGTACGCAGCCCCGACTTGTGCTGGCGACTCCGACGGTGTGGTAGCGGTCGTACTAATCGAAGGTGGATTGGGCATGGGTGATTCAACATTGTACAACTACCAATGGAGCTTGCCTGGTGCGCCCAACTCAACCGTAGCCAGCGGTTTTTTGGCGGGGAATTACACCCTGACAGTGACTGATTTTCAAGGTTGTTTTTGGGTACATCAATTCAATGTGGAGGGGCCACCCGCCCTTGCCATTCAATTGGCGATTGAAAACGTTTCATGCTTTGGTTTTTCTGATGGTTCTATATCCGTGGCAGGGGTCCAAAACGCAGTAGGCGCAGTTAATTTCCAATGGAACAACAACGAAACAACCCAATTAATTGACAGCCTCCCATTGGGCAATTACAATGTGACGACCACGGATTCCAAAGGCTGTACGGCCGTTGCTGTTACCAGTGTGCAGCAACCCGAACCACTTATGCTTTCGTTCGATATCCAACCACTGGCATGTGCCCTGGATAGTAGCGCCAGCGTGACTCCTTTGGTGACAGGCGGCACTCCAGACTACGTTTTTCAATGGAACAACGGAGCAACCACTGCTGAAATCCAAGACCTTTTAGCTGGTAACTACGGTTTGCAGGTGACAGATGAAAATGGTTGCGTTGTCTTCGATTCGGTGGACGTAACACAGCCGGATCCGTTGCTCGTTTTGGTTGAAATGAGTGAACCTGAATGTTTTGGAGGCCAGGATGGCCGTATCCGCTTGCTGGTTTCGGGAGGCGCAACACCTTATAGATATAGCATTAATGGTGGGCCGTTTGGCGGAAGCAATGCGTTCCTTGCGCTGGCGGCAGGCAATTACAATTTACAAGTGCGTGATGCCAATGGCTGCCTTGCAGGTACAACGGCTATACTCGGCCAGCCACTTCAAATTCAAGTGTCTTTAGGGCTTGACACTACCCTGATTTTGGGTGACAGCCTCTTGATTTCGTCAACCATAAACAATGCGGTTGGCATGACGAGTTTTGAATGGAGAAGCGCATTGGTAGACAGTTTCACTTGCGCGGATTTGCCAGATTGTGAAGCGATTTGGGTGAAGCCCGTTACCACAAACACCTATACCTTAACAGTCACAGACGAAAATGGCTGTTTTGGTAAAGATGAAATAAGAGTGACCATAGAAAAGCCACGCGGGGTGTACGTCCCAACGGGTTTTACCCCCAACGGTGATTTTGAAAACGACTTGCTGGTGGTACATGGCAAAAGCCAACAAGTGCGCAAAGTGTTGGCTTTCAAAATATTTGATCGCTGGGGCGAGTTGGTTTACGAGGATCAAAATTTTTCGGTAAACGACGCTACGCGAGGCTGGGACGGCTCATTCCGGGGTCAACCCTGTGATCCAGCGGTGTTTGTTTGGCTCTTGGAAGCGGAGTATAAGGACGGCCACATTGACCTTTTGAAAGGAAATGTGACACTTATAAGGTGAGATGGCAGTCCAATTTCATTCAATGACCACAGATCGTAGGATATTCTGATGCTGGAGGTTTATTTTGATAAAATAGAATCCGTTTGGCAAATTGGAAACATCCACTTTCATAACACCTTCAATCAAATGTCCTTGTCCGGATTGCATTTCTTGCCCTTGAGGGTTGAAGACTTGGTATGTAAGCTGCTGCTCATCCAGTGCTTTGATTTGAATGTTCAGGCTTGATTTTTTTGCCGGGTTGGGATATATATTGACTGACTCTTTGAGATTGGCTTGGTCACTTGCACCAGAAAGGGAATAGGTCCCGGATTTATATTTTACCGTCCCACTGTCCATGTCCTCCCAAACAACGTGCACTTTGCCGTTTGAAGAGAGGGCGATGTCGGCGTTCGCAACACCGTTGTTGGCCATTACTTCATGCCCAGGCTGAAACCCGTTCGAGATATTATCTGTGAATTGGATGGCGAGCTGGGCGTTGCCGTTTACTGTTTGCCTCCAAACTGTCGCAGCAGCATTTCCATACGCAGCAATTCTGGGGAAATTCTGTTGCCCCAAGCCTGCAAAATCTGCAGTGAGCGGTTCGAGGGATTCCAATTGCAGCGTGCTGAGTGTCGAATGGCTTCTGTAACAGAGCGTTTTCCCACTTGCGGCACTCATGAAAACGGAGTATAGTCCGTCGCCAATAATTATACCGTCCGGCCCGCTTGATGGGCAGGCGTGAATCATCCAATCTGTTTCGTCAATTTCTATTCCGGCGCCGAAACTACTGGCGTTGTCAAAAGAGATTCCAGCCCAGCTATTGCGGAGATTGTTCAAATTGTCGCGATAAAGCAATGCTGTAGTATTGTCAGAGGAGACTACCGAAGCAGGGCAGCAATCACAAACATCGCCTCCCGAAAATCCGCTCCCCAGTACATCCGGGCCAAAAGTGCTGCCGAAATCCGTCGATTTTGCCAACACATAATGTGCGTCTCCCCAACTTTGATTGAACTTCATAAACGCTACCAAAGGATGGCCGTTCGCATCGGTGCTTACTGCTGGAAATCTTGACCTGCTGTTGAAAATTGAGTCCACTCGTTCAGGCGAAGAAAAATTTGCACCGCCATCAAATGAACGCACGATGTAAATCCCGCTTGCGTCCTCTGGTGTTTCTTTAAAAACAACGTACACCGTATCACCATGGGAAGCCAAATCCGGACCAGCCCAAGATGCTGCAAATATTGGGATGGTTACCGGGTTCAAGTTCGCAGGATTGGAAAAATTACTGCCCGTCCATTGGCTGAAAAACACTTGCTTGGAGTTGTTGTTCCCCCAGATAATCAGAGGGTCGCCGGAGCCATCGGTTACCACTCTGGGGTGCATGTTGCCATATTGACTGGAGGCCACGGTAGCGGTTTGTGACCAAATTATACTGGATTGCGCGGATGTGGATTGGTAAACGAAGAGAAGCGTTAGGAGGGCAAAATATTTCATAGATAAGTGATTTTTAATAATTGTCAAAGTTAGTATGATTTTTCGGTCCGTACCTTGCTTCCAAATAAACGCTCCAATATGCGCATATCTATTGTCCAATCCTCCCTGCATTGGGAGAATCCCGACGCGAACCGGGCAATGTTCGCCGAGAAACTCTTAGCCCTGCGTGGCAATACAGATTTGGTGGTACTTCCAGAAATGTTCTCTACAGGCTTTTCGATGCATGCAGCTGCACTGGCTGAACCAATGGATGGGCCTACAATGGATTGGTTGCGCGGCATTTCTCATGATTTGAACGCGGCAATAACAGGGAGTATTATATGTGTCGAGGCAGGCAAATATTTCAATCGCCTGATCTTCATGCGCCCAGATGGGCAATTTGATGTTTACGACAAAAAGCACCTGTTTTCTCTGACCAAGGAGCACGAAAACTTCAGTGCTGGGGAAAAACGCCTCATCATAGAATGGCTTGGCTGGCGTATTTGCCCACTGATTTGTTACGATCTGCGTTTTCCAGCATGGAGTCGCAATAAATCAGGAGGCCATCCAAGTCCAACGTCAAATGTCCACCAATCCAATGTCCAGTACGATGTGTTGATCTACGTGGCCAACTGGCCGAATCGTCGCGCACATCATTGGCGTTCGCTGTTGATGGCTAGAGCAATTGAAAATCAATCGTTTGTTGCAGGGGTGAACATCGCTGGAGTGGATGGAAATGGTTTTGAATATTCTGGCGATTCGGCTATAATTGACTATTCAGGGCAGCCTCTTGCGCAAATTCCTGATGGAAGAGAGGGCATCGTAACAGTAGAGGTTTCATTGGAGGACCTGAAAGCCTACCGATTGCAGCTGCCGTTTTTGGCGGATGCGGATGTGTTTGAGTTTAATGCGTAGGATATTTCACGCAACGACGCAACGTTTAATTTCGTGGTAGATAAAACGTTTCGCCGTTGCGTCGTCGTGTGAAATATCTTCGCTCAACGATCAAAGTCTAAAAAACCAACCGCTTGCAGCCTCGCATCTTACTATGTACATACCTGAAGGCCAAGATTGGACATTCAATTTCAAAATTTGCTCGCCCTTTTCCAGCTTTCCCTGCCAAACAACCTTCCCCAACACATCTGAAACGGTTATGTTGTCCGTAAGATTGGATGGTGCTTCCGGCAATTCAACCTGCAAAATCCCATTTTCAATCGGATTCGGCCATATCCGCAGCGTCGGGGACACATTTGCAACTTCTTGGGTCAGCGTAGTGATTTGCGCCACTTTAAGCCCATTCCCGAAACTTGTCACCCATATTTCCGAAGGTTTGTAAGGGTTAAAAAAAACGCGCTCTGGCTGTCGGAATGGATAGGTTCCCACCACATCCCAATTTGGGGCCGGTGCGTTCATGTTATTGCTCACCCAAAGCCCCTGCGTTTCGGTGGTCAGGTAGGCTTGTTGCGGGTTTTGTGGATTGAAGGTCAATGAAGTCACCCTGTCGAACTGTGATCCCGTGAGTTTTGCCCAATTCAAACCACGGTCAGTTGTGCGGAACAGCCCTCCCTTTCCATTGGGTGCGCCACCCCAGCCACTGAACACGCCGACATACCATGTATTTTGCGTCGGATCTGAAGGATCGAGTACAAGGTCTTTTGTCCAGTAGTGCATGTCAGGATGACTGCGGTCAGCCCAAGTATTGGTCGTGGGGTCGTAAAGGAACACACCTGAACTAGCCGTGAATTGCCCGGCGCCATTTCTTCGCCCGGAAAAAGTGCAGGCGACCTTTCCGTCGTTCAAAACTACGATACTAGCGGGGTGGCCTTCTGTGCGGGGTGGAGCGGGGAGTTGTGTCCAATCAGGGCCAAAATTATTCCGCCAGACCCCTCCTTTCATCGCCGCTCCGCCACCGCCGAAGTGAATCACACTGGCGTATAATACTGCCTGATTAGGGTCTTTTGCCAACCAAAACACAGGGTGTCCGAAATCTTTCAACAATTGCCAGTCGCTGCCCCCATTTTGGGAGAAGAAAACCTTCCCAGCATTGTCGTTGGCATCCAATTGCGCATCGGCCAGACGGGTACTTTGATACATATCGTGGATGCCAGAGGTAGCGGCAAAAATCAAGTTGTGGGCGGGTGATTCTACAATCCTGTACACCGAATTGACCGCTATGCCTGAATAGCTGAAGCCCCAATACCCTCCTGCACTGGTGCTTCGGATCATTCCGATATCGCTGAACGCGGCTAGCATTTCGTCTTGGTTGTGCCAGTGCAGTTGCCATGAAGTCGTGTTCTCAAGTCCGATGCTGGCATAGTTTTTCTTTTTGGGGGTAGGCAATCCATATTGGTTCTCAGAAAAGTGATTTACATACGCCTGTGTCCACAAAAGGCCACCATTGTCAGTCACATGGACGAAACCAAAATCGCCAAACATCACTTTTTGAGCATTGAATGGGGCTACAGTTATGCCAAAACAGGCCTCACCCCAACTCCAACCCTTGTCGCCGCCATGTCCACTCCAGCCAGTGTAAATATTGGTGTTGTTCGTCGTTTTGAATATTTTTTCCCAACCTGTGCCTCCGCTTTCAGATTTCATCACCAGGGGAGCATTGAGGGAGCCATCGCTGCCGCCCAGATAAATCGTATTAGCGTCGTTCCACGCCATTCCGACGTACATCACAAAATCGTTGTTGAAATCAATGCCCAAAGCCTTCGATTGCCATACTCCTGAGGCATTGTCCATCACATACATGCCTTTAGCAAAGCCCCAATATTCCCAGGGCATTACACCATTATACACATCCCCGGCATCGGCACTGATACAAGCAAATCGGGTCGTGCCACCGCTTTTGCCGGCTGCAAAACTCCAGATGACTTGTCCAGCACTCAGCCCACTCGTCGGCATTAAAGCGAATGAAGTTCCGCCATTTGTGCTGCGAAAAACACCCTCGTTTGTGCCGATGTAAATATTTTCTCCATCAAAAAAGGTGCCGCCCATGATGAGGCCAACACCGTTGTTGGCGGCGTGTTTTACCAATTGGAAGCTGGTACCAAAGTTGTTCGAAATGAATATGTCCCCATAATAATTGAGGAGCAACTGATTGGGTTTCTGGTAATTGGATGCCATTCGGTACACGGCTTCATCATTTGGGTCGTGACCGGGCAAGGGCTGCCAGGAGATTCCGCCATTCATCGTCCGGACAGGATACCCGTTGTTTCCATCGTTGTGATTGCAGTAGGCGACGTTGGGGTCGTTGGTCCATTCATAGGTGGAGTTTGCGCCGGAAGCGGCTAATTGTTGGAAAGGGATCTGATCATAGTGCTGGCCAAAGTCCGTGGTATGGAACATCTGGCTCATGTCGCAGGAAACATAGAACTCGTTGTCGTTGGCGGGATTGACGCGGGGGAAAAACAGGGCGCCACCACCGCCAACGCCGCGAGCTTGGAAGTTAAGCGTTTGGGCAGAGAGGGTCGTGGGCAACAAGAGAAGGGAAAAGAAGCCCGCCTTCGCAAAGGCTACGGCGGATGAAAGGGCTACGGCGGGCAAACAGGATTTTTTCATAGAAATCGGATTTGAGTGAAGATTTACAAGTCAAAATTAGGGTTTAGACCTTTATTCTTGATTTTAAATTTTGCGGGTTAGTTTTTCGAGTCTCCCACCGTCATTCCCAATCCCTTTCCTACCTTTGCATCCCGTAACAAGTAAAACATACTATGACGAAATACATCTTTGTTACGGGCGGCGTCACCTCTTCGCTCGGAAAAGGAATCCTTTGTGCCAGCCTCGCTAAATTACTTCAGGCGCGCGGCTTTTCAGTCACTATTCAAAAGTTCGACCCTTACCTCAACGTGGATCCCGGCACGCTCAACCCTTATGAGCATGGCGAATGCTATGTCACCGACGATGGTGCAGAGACCGATCTTGACCTGGGCCATTACGAGCGCTACCTCAACACACCTACTTCGCAGGCCAACAACGTGACCACCGGACGGATTTACCAGACCGTCATCGAGCAGGAGCGCGCGGGGGCATTTTTGGGCAAAACCGTACAGGTAATCCCCCATATCACCGACGAGATAAAACGAAGAATGCTCCTGCTCGGACAAACAGGTCAATTCGACATTGTTTTGACCGAATTGGGTGGCACTGTGGGCGACATTGAGTCATTGCCTTATGTCGAATCGGTTCGCCAATTGCGCTGGGAATTGGGCAAAGAACACTCGCTGGCCATTCACCTTACCCTCGTTCCATATCTCAATGCGGCCAAGGAACTCAAGACAAAACCCACGCAACACTCTGTAAAAGAATTGCTTAGCCTGGGTGTTCAGCCCGACATCCTGGCATGTCGCACAGAGCACCCGCTCAGTCTTGATATCCGCCGGAAATTGGCACAATTCTGCAATGTGGAGACTTCCTCTGTTATTGAAATGATTGATGCCGAGACGATTTACGATGTGCCGCTTTTGCTGCACAAAGAGCGCCTTGACTCGGTCGTTATTTCAAAACTTCACTTGAAAGATACCAAAGAGCCAAACCTCACGACTTGGAAAAACTTTCTGGGCAAACTCAAAAACCCGCTCCACGAAGTCAAAATTGGCCTAATTGGCAAATACAACGAACTGCCTGATGCCTACAAATCCATCTACGAATCATTTGTACACGCGGGTGCTGTGAATGAGTGCAAGGTGCGCGTGCACCCCATTCACGCAGAGGCTTTGGAGGGGAGTTACAAAGATGTGAGCAAGACACTGGCAGGATTGAACGGCATTCTGGTCGCACCAGGCTTTGGCGAGCGGGGCATTGATGGAAAGCTGTCGGCTATACGTTATGCCCGTGAAAACAACGTCCCGTTTTTTGGTATTTGCCTTGGGATGCAAGTCGCTTGTGTGGAGTTTGCCCGCAACGTACTCCATCTAAACGGGGCGGCCAGTACAGAAGTGACCCCTGATACCCCACATCCCGTCATTGACATGATGGCCGAGCAAAAAAACATTACCCAAAAAGGTGGCACCATGCGTCTCGGCGCTTATGATTGCAGTCTGAAGAAAAAATCAATGGCGCTCGAGGCATACAAAAATCCCCAAATCAGTGAGCGCCATCGCCACAGATGGGAATTCAACAATAAGTATTTGGCGGATTTTGAAAAGGCGGGCATGATTGCAACTGGAACCAACCCAGACACGAATTTGGTAGAAATCATAGAGATCCCTGAACTCAAGTGGTTTGTTGGGGTGCAGTTCCACCCGGAATTAAAAAGTACGGTCGAGAATCCGCACCCGCTCTTCGTTTCGTTTGTGAAGGCTACAATGGGGTAGTTGAGCAGTCGGCAGAATATGCGGGGACTAATATTGGCCTTGGAAGAATTTTATCCTGTTCAGGTGTTAAGTTTAATGCTTTTTTGGCTAATCATTCTGCAATGTACTGTTTTTGGTCTAATTTTGCCATGAATTTCAGGATGGCACAGCCTTTGCAACAATAAGCCCAAATGCTCTGCCGTTCTACGCGCAAAGTTTTTAAAACCATCGTCAATCATCTCGCAATCAAGCATTTTCTTCTATGAAAAATTGGCAAAAATTTCTCGCACTTGCCTTCGTGGCTGCACTTTTCCTTCTCGAGTCTTGCCACAGGGGCTACGGCTGTCCGGGCGCTGATTTGTAAATATGGCACTTCAATGGCTACCGTTTGAATCTTTTGAAGACATAGAGCGGATTAAAATGCGCTCGCACGAGGTTCCTTGTCTAATTTTCAAGCATAGCACTCGTTGCAATATTTGCTCGATTGCCAAGTACCGCCTAGAAGATGACTGGGATTTTGAGCCGGAAGAAATGGAGGCCTACTATTTGGATGTGCTTGTTTTTCGCCCTGTCTCGCGTCAAGTAGCAGAGACATTCCAAGTGCATCACGAGTCGCCCCAGGTTTTACTTATTGTAGATGGCGAGTGCATTTATGATGCTTCGCAATTAGACATCACATTAGAAGACCTCCGGGAAGGCCTGACCGCTACAAGAATTTGATAATCAAGTCTCTATAACCGATTTTGAAAGGTGTCTGCAATGTGTGGACACCTTTTTTTGTTTTTATGCATTTGTCATGTCGTAACGAAGTGAAGACATCTGCACAACACAATCTACTCGAAATACCCCCTTTTAAAAACATCTCAAATACCGACCTTTGCCGCGTGAAAACCCTTCGTCTCTTAGCCCGCTTCTTCTTTTTTGTTTTCTACACAGCCCTCATCGTGGCAGAGATATGGTTGCGCAACCGCTTGTGGGGGCAAGATATCCGCCGATCCATGCGCGTTCGTCGCCGTTGGGCAATGAACCTGCTTAATGGCGTAGGATTGTCCATCGAAACCGAGGGTACAGCACCGGATTTCCCTTGCCTGATAGTCAGCAACCACCGCTCCTACCTTGACCCTATTCTTATGTTGCGCGATGTATATGGATATCCAGTTGCCAAGGCAGAACTGGCCAATTGGCCGCTTATCGGAAAGGGCGCGAAAATGGCCGGAATTCTGTACCTGCGCCGCGAAAGTGCTGGGAGCCGCTCTGGAATATTGCGCCAGATACTTGAAAAAATAGAAGCCGGATTTTCAGTTATTATTTTCCCGGAAGGCACAACCTCCGGCTTGATTGGCACCTTGCCTTTTAAGAAAGGAGGCTTCAAATTAGCGGCTCAAGCCAACATTCCAGTCGTGCCAGTAGCGCTCGTCTTTTCGGATGAGCGTGATTTTTGGATAGGAAAAGAGTCCTTTTTTAGCCACGCCAAACGGCGTTTTGGTGAAAAAATGATTGTAGTAAAACTTTGTTATGGCCCTGAAATCCGAAGCGAGGACCCAGATGTTTTGCTTTCTAAATCACAGCAGTGGATTGATACAGTTTTACGTTCAAATGATCAGACACGGCAAAGTTTTCTGGCCTTTGCGAAATGACGAAATAGAGTTCGTCGCTACATTTGCCCCTTGAAATATCTGAACCCATATATGGCAAGTTCCTCTTCCTTCCAACACACTCAAGCCCAATCATTTAGGCGCAAAAACATGAACTCGAAAAACGCTACTTCCCGTTGGGGAATATTGATTCTTTTGCTGGTCGCACTGCTGGGCGGCGCTTATTTCGCTTGGCAACCTATCAAAGGTTTCTGGTTTCCTGCCGTGCCCTCCAAACTTGCCGACCCCTATGTTTGCATCCCGACAGGAGCTACTTTTGACGATGTGGTCCGAATTTTGAAAAAAAACGGGTTTGTCAGAGATGAAGTAAACTTCAGGTGGCTTGCCGAACAAATGAAGTATCGAAAAGACAAAATGCGCTCGGGCCGCTTTAAAATTGAGCCGGGTTGGACGAATCGAGAACTCATACAACATCTGCGGACGGGTGAACAAGCTCCCGTGAAAGTAGTGCTCAACAATGAGCGATTGACCGAAGAAATAGCAGGCAAAGCATCCCGATTTATAGAGGCAGATTCGCTCTCGCTTTTGGCAGTGTTTCGAGACAAAACTTTCCTGCGGGAATTCGGTTATTCTGAAGAAACGCTCCTAACCGCTTTCATTCCAAATACTTATGAAATGTATTGGAACACAGACCCGAAGGCTTTTTTAAGCAAAATGATCAAGGAACACGCCGCTTTTTGGGACAAAAACAATCGTCGTGCAAAAGCTCAGGCGCTGGGATTGACAGAAAAAGAAGTGTATACGCTTGCCTCGATCGTGGAGCGTGAAACCAATGCAAACAGTGAAAAGGCTACTATTGCAGGGGTTTATCTTAACCGACTCCGCATTGACATGAAACTTCAGGCCGACCCTACCAGTGTGTTCGCCACCCGTGATTTTGGAACCCGTCGAGTAACGGAGTATCATACTAGCTACGATTCACCTTACAATACTTATATGTACAAAGGTTTGCCACCTGGCCCCATAAGTATGGCTTCAATACCTAGCCTCGACGCGGTTTTGAACCCTGAAAAACACAATTACCTGTATTTCTGCGCAAAGCCAGACGAATCAGGCACCCATGCATTTGCCGAAACATTCGCCGCGCATAAAGTAAATGCCGAGCGCTTTCAGAATTATGTGCGACTTAGGCGAATGTAAAATATGATCTTCGTTTAACCAATCCACCAATCACCAGTCCACCAATCACCAATCCACCAATCACCAATCACCAATCACCAATCCACCAATCACCAAACTATGAAATTCAAACTTTTGGGACGCTCCGGCCTTCGCGTTTCTGAACTCTGCCTTGGTACAATGACTTTTGGCACCGAATGGGGCTGGGGCGCTGACAAGGCCGAAAGCCAAAAAATCTTCGATACATTCGCTAAGCGTGGAGGCAATTTTGTTGACACCGCCAACCGCTATACAGAAGGGACGAGCGAGCGATGGCTCGGCGAGTTTGTAAAAAGCGAGCGCCACCATTTTGTAGTGGCTACAAAATACACCTTGCGCGACCAAACGGGAGACCTCAATTTTGCGGGCAGTCATCGGAAAAACATGATGCGTTCTGTAGAGAATAGTCTCAGCCGCCTCGACACGGAATTTATTGATCTGTTTTGGGTACATGCCTGGGATCATCTCACGCCTACAGATGAGGTACTTCGTGGTCTCGATGATCTAATTCGGAGTGGAAAGGTGCATTATATCGGTGTCTCTGACACACCTGCATGGGTGGTAAGCCAGGCCAACACCATGGCCGAACTGCGTGGATGGACTGCTTTTGCAGGGCTTCAAGTTGAGTATTCCCTGTTGCAACGAACCCCTGAGCGCGAGCTCCTGCCCATGGCAAAAGCATTTGGGATGGCCGTTACACCCTGGGGGGCTATGGGGGGCGGTGCTTTGACCGGAAAATACTTGCGGGGCGAGGAGGGCAGGGTAGTAGCGCACAGCGTACGGCGGAGCGACCGAGCAAACAAGATTGCCGCCAAGGTGGTAAAAGTGGCTGAAAAACTCGGCGTAGCCCCTGCTCAAATCGCGCTTAACTGGGCACGGCAGCGCGATGTTGATCTCAATTGCATACCGCTTGTGGGCGCCCGGACAGCAGAACAACTTGAAAACTCACTGGGCTGTCTCAATTTTGTTCTGCCTGAAAAAATGATTCGCGAATTGGATGCTGCCAGTGAAATTCAAATGGGTTTTCCACATGAATTTCTGGCTTCAGACAATGTCAGGGAGTTGATGTACGGGGGGAAGTATGGGGAAATTGTATAGATCGGAACTCCGTTCCGATTGATAAATGATATAACCGGAACGGAGTTCCGGTCTACAAACTAATTTCAATGAATTACAGCAAAACCATCCTCGAAACCATCGGCAATACACCGCTTGTGAAACTCAACAGCGTTGCGGCTGACATACCCGGTTTGATATTGGCAAAGGTAGAAACATTCAATCCCGGCCACAGTATCAAGGACCGCATGGCACTAAAGATGATTGACGATGCAGAGGCACGTGGAGATATCAAGCCTGGTGGCACTATCATCGAATGCACTTCGGGCAATACAGGCATGGGCCTTGCGCTCGTGGGTTGTGTACGTGGGTATCGCTGTATTTTCACTACTACCGACAAGCAGAGCAAGGAGAAAGCGGATATGCTCAGAGCATTGGGGGCCGAGGTAATTGTATGCCCCACCAATGTAGGGCCTGAAGACCCTCGTTCCTATTACTCAATAGCGAGAAGGTTGAGCACCGAAATACCCAACTCTTTCTGGTGCAACCAATATGACAACCTTTCAAATCGCCAGGCGCATTACGAAAGCACAGGTCCAGAAATCTGGAAACAAACGGATGGCAAAATTACGCACCTCGTAGTAGGGGTGGGTACGGGCGGTACGGTGAGCGGCGTAGCTAAATATTTGAAAGAACAAAACCCTAACATTCAGGTTTGGGGCGCAGATGTGTACGGGTCGGTTTTCAAAAAATATCATGAAACGGGCGAGTTTGACCCAAAAGAAATTTATCCATACATTACAGAAGGCATCGGGGAAGATATTTTGCCTGCCAATGTGGATTTCAGTCTCATCAATTTGTTCGAAAAAGTAACAGATAAAGACGCGGCATTGTGGGCCAGGCGCCTGGCAAAAGAAGAAGGTATACTGCTCGGATATTCTGCGGGAAGTGCAATGGGTGCACTGTGGCAATTGCGCGGAAAACTAAAAAAAGACGATGTGGTCGTGCTGATTTTCCATGACCATGGCAGCCGCTATGTCGGAAAAATCTACAACGACGATTGGATGCGCGAGCGTGGTTTCTTGGAAGACGAGTTGAAAATCAGCGACTTGATTGCCCGTAAAAAAGACCGCCGCTTTTTTGGAACACAGGTTAGCGATTCGGTGCGCAGCGCATTCAATTTGATGAAATCGCACGACTTGAGTCAATTACCTGTGTTGGACGGCGAAAAGATCGTTGGCTCCATAACAGAAACTCAAGTGCTTCATTTTCTTTTGGAGAATCCCTTGAACAACTCTGAAAAACCAGTTCGCCAGGTAATGGGCGAGGCTTTCCCGATGGTGAAAGACGATCTGCCCATCAGCCAACTCAACCGCTACATCTCGAAGGAAATCCCTGCTGTAATCGCCACCGACCGCTCTGGTGGACTTCACGTTGTGTCACAATATGACTTGATTCAGGCTATTTGAGGTGCTTGAAGGGTTTGAGTTGCCGCACTATTCAAACCCTTCAAACAACATCAAACCCTTCAAACTCTTCAAACAACATCAAACTCTTCAAACAACATCAAACTCTTTCCCCATCTTTGCCTTGTGATTTTTAATCCCAACCCCAAGTGACTAGCCCGTCCAGATTTCTGAGGTTACATAACGCACTGTTAAACGTTTTATCGGGCGGAAGAAAGTTGGGAAACCACCGTTTTGCACCCGACAAAACCAAAACCGAGTTTCTAATGACATTGAAAACACACACTTTGAACATTCCGGCAAACCTCAAAATCCCCTTCCTAAGCCTTCTCTTTTTGCTTCCTGTATTCCTGCACAGTCAATCTTTGGAAGATTGCAGTAACGGCCTCGATGACGATGGGGACGGACTGATTGACTGCTTTGACACTGACTGTACCTGCACGGGCCAGTGCGACAGTTTTTACTACAACGCCTGTGTTCCAGATTGCGCTTTCCTGCCCCCATGTGGGCCAGTTTCTTTGGCTACAAAATGGGTTTCCAATGCCCAAACAGGCACTTTTTCGCCAGTAGTGGCAGGTGATATGGATGGAGACGGTATCCCAGAAGTGGTAACGACTCGGGTGGAACAATCGGACCTTTACATTTTGGACGGCGTTACAGGGCAGATTAAAGTACACGTGGTTGAACCAGCCACCTTATGGCCAGGTGGTACCGCGCCCGCCATTGGCGATCTTGACAATGATGGTTTTGGCGAAGTTGTAATCGTGGGTTTTGACCGAAGGTTGTACTGCTACGAACATACGGGCGCACTCAAATACACCAGTGCCGTCTTGGTAGGGTATGATACCCGCTACCAGTTTTCAGTGCCGAACATTGCAGATTTTGACCACGATGGCTGGGCAGAGGTAAACATTGGTAATCAGGTGTTTAATGGGCAAACGGGTGCCCTTTTGGCGTCCGGCAGCACCTTTCTTTCTGACGGGGAACACCCAGCGCGCGTGGCCGTTGGGTATTCTTTCGCTTCTACTGTTCCGGCTGATGTATTGCCCGCCAATGCCTGTTTCGGCTGTCAGGGGCTTGAAATTGTGGCGGGCAACCAAGTCCTCTCTGTGAACCTCATCACTGGCATCGTGTTGCCTGTAGCCTTTGCCCCCTTCGCTTATTCCGATGGATTCACGAGTGTGGCCGATTTTGACGGCGACGGAGATCTGGACGCAATCGTTCAAGGTCAAAAAAACGGGCTGAACACGGTATATGTTTGGGATATTCAGACCAATAGCGTCATGCGCGAATTTCAATTGCTCAACAACTGGAGCGAGGGAGCATCGCGCGTGAACGTGGCCGACCTCGATGGCGATAGCCTTCCTGACATCAGTTTCGTGGGCCACCCGTGGTTATACGCGCTTCGCAACGACTTTTCAGTCCTTTGGGCAAATCCCGTTAATGACCCGTCTTCCATAACCTGCACAAGCGTTTTCGATTTTTGCGGCGACAGGTCATACGATGTTATTTACCGCAGTGAGGAAAAATTGCAGATTTTGGATGGCGCCACTGGCAATGTCAATTGGGAAGATGATTGCCGCAGTTTTACCCACATTGAAAGTCCGCTCGTGCTTGATGTGGATGCCGATGGGAAAACCGAAATACTGATCGAATGTGGCACCAATGGCAGCTCCTTTGACGGAACGGTGTTCGCCTACGAAATCGTGGGCACGCCAAATATCAGTTCCCGACCGGTCTGGAACCAACATGCCTATTTCAACACCAATATAAACGACGACCTGAGCGTGCCCCGCTACCAGCAGATGCAGCATATTGTAGGTGACAAGCGGCAATTGAATACTTTCATGAATCAGTATTCTTATCAAACTTTTCCATCGCCCGATGCAAGTATCATTGTAGTTAGTCAGCCGGTTTGCGAGCCAGATTCTATGTTGCTGACCATAGAAATTTGCAATGAGGGCGACAACCTTTTTCCGCAAAACACCCCTATTTCGGCGTATATCGGAAACCCTCAAACCACGGCCGCACAGTGGATCGGCATCGTTGCCACATCGTCGGACATTGCAATTGGCATCTGTGACACGCTCAGCTTTCGCATACCACGTATAACCAATGATTCTGTTTTTCTGGTCTTGAACGACGACCATTCTACGCTTCCTCCCTTTAATTTGAACACGGACTTTCCGGTAACTAGCATCGGAGAATGTGATTTTGACAATAACATTGCCGGATTTTACTTTTCCTACCAACCTGCAATCGTATCACTGGGACAGGACACAGCAATATGTGACCTGAGCGTCATGCAATTCGATGCAAGCGGACAGGACCTTGTTGGGTGGGTTTGGACTGACAGTTCTACCGACTCCACATTTACGGCGCAAGGCCCAGGCATTTACGCCGTTACAGTGTCGGATGTTTGTTCTATTACGCAGACAGACAGCATTGTGGTAGCCCTGGACACAAGCACAAGCGTTGATATTGGACAAGACATCGGCGTTTGTCCGGGCGATTCTGCAACGCTTGCTGTGTCTGGCTTCGATTTTTATACCTGGGTTGCAAGCACGCCGCTCAGTTGTGATACTTGTTCAACGGTTTCCCTTACTCCGCTCACGCCGACTTTGGTAACCATTCATGCGGGCTATTCGTACGGCTGTTCAGCCCGAGATACGGCATTGGTTTTCCTTCATGAAACCTTCGATTATGCCGTTGATACCATCATTTGTTATGGAAGCGCAGTGGTGTGGAATGGGCAGTCCATTGAACCGGATAGCAGTCGCCTTTTCTCCCTTCAAACTACACAAGGATGTGATTCCACGGTACTGGTGCGGGTACATGGTACGGGCGTAGGGACCTATAATTTTACGGTGGACACTGCGGTATGTCTTGGATCGACGCTTTATATCAACAATGTAGATCTCGCGCCCGAAGAGGAAATGACATTCAATCTGACTGCGATCACAGGCTGTGACTCCACTGTACTGGTACGAGTAGCACCGCTTGATACATTTTATCTGATCGAATCCCGTGTGATTTGTTTTGGGGAATCGTCCAGCATTTTTGGAACGCCACAAACGACCAGCGGAGAATACGTTGGGAACTTTACAGCAATCAATGGTTGTGATTCCACCCATGTAGTGGGGCTTTTAGTTTACCCTCAAATACAATTGGAAATAGACGGGACCATTGCCTGCTTTGGAGAATCAAATGCCTCGCTCAGTGCTATCATAACAAATGGGGTAGAGCCGCTATCCTATGTTTGGGATTTTACAGTCAGCCAGGTTCCACAAGTGGACAATGTGCCTGCAGGGAATTACTCCTTGACTGTGACGGACGGGAATGATTGCACTGAAACTGAGGTGATTACCATTGATCAGCACCCCCAGACTTTTTTCTCATCAGAAATTGATTCGGCCAGATGTTACGACGAAAACACTGGGGCCATCCGAGTCTTAACAAACGATCCTTCCCTGTTATTCCAATTCGAAGGCGGATCTTTCACACAAGTATATGAATACCCCAATCTCCATGCGGGCACCTACTATATTGTAAGCCAGGACATTTATGATTGTCAAGATACCCTAGCCTCGACCGTACTGCAACCGCCTCAAATCTCAGTCAACCTCCCCGCAGATACCACCATCCAACTGGGCATTTCGCTCCCGCTCCAAATAGATTTATCAGGGCTTACCCCTGTGGAATGGGAATGGAGCGACACTTCCTATCTCAGTTGTCTCAGCTGTCCCGACCCTATTGTGCAAACACCATTGGAAACCACGCGTTACGTGCTCACCATCAAGGACATAAACGGTTGCACAGCCACGGACGAAATGGTGTTGATGATTGAACAAATCATCGGGGTATATATTCCAAACGCCATGGGCGGTTCTGGTGATAATGCAAACCTTTTGCTTGGCTTCAACCCTGCGGTGCAGAAGGTGAACCTTTTCCGCGTTTTTGACCGCTGGGGCGAACTGTTGCACGAAACCCGAAATGCCTTGCCGGGAGATGCTTCACTCAATTGGGATGGCCGCTATCGCGGAAAATTGGTGAACCCTGGTGTGTATCTCTGGCAAATCGAACTGGAATTGGTGAACGGTTCGGTATTGAAAAAAGTGGGGGATTTGACAGTGATTCGGTGAGTACTGGTGAAGAGGCTGTCTAAAGTTTTTTCAATGGATGCTTTTTCAGTCTTTTCGGCTTCGTTAAAATTTTCGCCTTAGAATTCAACTATGGCTGCAAAATTTGCCTTGGCTCGCTCAAAAACCCTTGAAAAATCATTCCATCAAAAAACTGTAGATAGCCTCGAAATAACACTGGCCAATTTCGCCATTTTTTGTGCTTTTGGAAGTTTCAATGGCCTCGTTTGGGAAATTTACCCAACGAGGCCATTGTTTTTTGGGCAAATGCAAAGGCTTCGAAAATATTTCAAACGTATCGTTAAACCTATATGCAACCCTTGGGTCAAAAAGCCAACCTCTACGAAAGAATCTATTTCATTTACTAAATCATCCTTTCCGAACTATGGCATCACTCTCTCCCTTGACAGGTTCGCTGGGCCACCGCCGTGCCGCACACCTGTTGCGCCGCACGAGCTTCAATTTCACGAAGCCTAAGGTAGACCAAATGGCTGGGCAAACTGCCGCTCAAGCCATCGCTTCGCACCTTCAGCTGAACCCTTTGCAACTGAGCCAGCCGATCTACAAAGACCTCGCTGTGCAAGGTTCGCCTGTGGTTACCTGGCTGCTGCCCTTGCCGGGCACTCCGCAGGCTAATTTGCCTACAGATGATTTTGTGCTTCGGCGCTGGAACATGATCTGGTGGTGCAATGAAGCATTGCGCGATACAGGCATAGGGCACAAAATGCAGTTCTTTTTTCACCAATTTATGCAGACGACTGCCAACACGGGGCGGAATTCCGGGTTCTTTGATTACCTGCAACTTCTGCGTTGGGGCGCCTTGGGCAATTTCAAAAAGTTGGCCTACAAAATGGTGGTGGACAACAATATGCTGCTGTATCTGAACAATAACCAGAATACGGCAAACAATCCGAACGAGAATTTTGCCCGCGAATTCTTCGAACTTTTCACCATAGGCAAAGGCCCACAAATCGGTCCTGGTGACTACACCAACTATACAGAAGACGACATTGTACAGGCCGCCAAAGTGTTAACTGGTTTCCGTACCCGTTTTAACCGCGATGTAGTGGATGCCGAAACGGATATTCCACGCGGTGATGCGCAGTTTAATCAACATGCCCCTGGAAGCAAAACCTTTTCTTCAAAATTCAACAATACCGTGATTGCCGGAGCAACCAACGTCACCGGAATGTGGGTAGAATTGCAGGCTTTTGTGGACATGATTTTTGCACAGCCTGAAACGGCTAAAAACCTTTGCCGTCGTTTGTACAGGCATTTTGTGAGCCGAAATATTACTACAGAAATTGAGACAGATATCATAGTGCCGCTTTCCAACACGCTCATCGCCAACAACTTTGAGGTGAAACCCGTCTTACAACAATTGCTTCAGAGCCAGCATTTCTTCGACGCTGATGACTCAGACAATGTGGACGAAATCATAGGTGGCATGGTCAAATCGCCACTCGAACTCAACTACCATACCATGTCGTTCTTTGGGATGCCGTTGCCCGACCCAATGACAAATACGGCCGGCTACCGTCAGATCTTTGAACTTGGCATGCTCCAACGCGCTTTTGGTACCGCCAACCTCCCGCTTTTCTTTGCATCAGATGTGGCGGGCTATCCAGCGTATTACTCAGATCCAGACTTCAGCCATCAGTGGTTCAACTCCAGCACTATCATCACGCGCTACAAAGTGGGTGAAATGTACCTAAGTGGAAAACTTACCATTGGGGGTGGAAATCAAGCCAATAACCCACTTGGCACCAAACTCGACATCGCGCCCTGGGTCAAAAACAGCGGGGCGATTTCCAATGCCTTGGATTCCCAAATTTTGGTGGAGGATTTGCTCAAATACCTGTTGCCTGAGGAAGTGGATACCGACCGTTTCAACTATTTTCATATTCAGGTATTCCTGGACAATTTACCGCCCGCTGACTGGACTTACGAATGGCAGAACTACTTGAATACCAACGATGCCACGGAAGTTACCCTTGCGCTGCAAAGGCTTATCAAGGCCATTATGTATTCACCTGAATATCAAACATTCTGAAAAAATTATGAAACGTAGAAATTTTCTCAAAATATTCCCTGCCGCGACGGTAACACCGTTCGTGGTGAACGGCCACGCGCTGCGGCCATTTGCCAACAGTAAAATGGCTCGGCTGCTCAACAGTTGCGAAGGCGTTGAAGACCGTGTGCTCGTTTTGATCCAGCTCAAAGGCGGCAACGACGGCCTCAATACCATTATCCCTATCAATCAATATGACACTTATGCCAACCTGCGGCCTTCAATCGGTATTCCAGAGAATTCCGTCATCAATTTGGACGGCACTTTGTCCAACGATGATCAGGTGGGCATCCATCCTTCTTTTGTGAAAATCAAAGAGTTGTACGAAAAGGGCTGGGCAACAGTAGTACAAGGTGTAGGCTATGAAAGCATGAACCAGAGCCACTTCAAAGGCACGGACCTTTGGCTCTCTGGCGGCGATGGCACCATTGCCAACAACAACATCAAATCGGGCTGGATGGGTCGCGCACTCCAGGCTTTCTACCCCGACGTGCTTGGGGTGCCAACGGCTTCCATGCCCGATCCGCTCGGAATCCAAATTGGGGATCCGACCACCTCACTTGGGTACCATACAGAGACGGAACACCAAAACGTCATCAACTTGAGTGGTCAGGATGCTGCGGGGTTTTATTCACTCATCCAGACCATTGGAGGAGCACCCATTGCCAATGTGCCAAATTCAGAACATGGTGGCGAGTTGGAATTCATCATGGGTGTGGAACAAAGCACGAGTCTCTACGCCCAGCGGATAACGCAGGTTTTTAATGCTGGTTCGAACTATTTGACCACCTACAATACCACAGACCCAAACAGTCGTTTTGCTCCTCAGCTCCAGACCATAGCGCGTCTTATCAAAGGAGGCTGCAAGACAAAAATATACCTCTGCCAGCTGGGTGGTTTTGATACGCACAATGCTCAGGTGAATGGAGGAAACCCCACAGTAGGCGATCATGCTAACCTGTTGCTCGACCTTGCAGAATCCATTAAAAGTTTCATGGACGACCTCGAAGGCTTGGGATTGGCAGACCAAGTGACGGCTTGCACCTTTTCCGAGTTTGGCCGCTGTGCTAAAGAAAATGGATCCGATGGCTCCGACCACGGCACCCTCGCGCCAATGCTTATTTTTGGTAAAAACATCGCAGCTGGCGTGCGTGGCACCAACGTGAATCTCTCCAACCTTACGAACGACAACCAGTTGCAAGGTGCTCAATTTGACTACCGTCAGGTATTTACAACACTCTTACAAGACTGGCTCGGCGCAAGCGAAGATGTGCTTACTGAGACCATGTTCGAAGGCTATTCCAAAATGGCGCTGGTGGATTCTGCGGCTATTGTCAGCCCCGATTGTTATCTGCCAGTGACAGTGGGCACGGACGACCCTTATTTGACAGAAAAGCCTATGACCATCTTTCCTAACCCTGCCAGCATACAAGCGGAGATAGCGTTTAACAACACTGGATCGTCTTTTGAGGCGCGACTCACCCTGCACAGTCTGGGTGGTTCGCTCGTATCAGCCACCAATGTCAGGGTTGAGCAGGATGTCAATGTTTATTTCCTCGACGTTTCGTCCTTGCCGCCCACCAGTTACTTTGTCCGTTTGGAAAACAAACTGACAGGACGTGCCCATGTGGCAAAACTCAATGTGATTCGTTAGTACTATTCGGATACTGTGAACAAAAGAACGCTGGGTGGCTCGTGCTGCTCAGCGTTTTTTATGGACAAAAACTTTCAAAAAGTCCCCATTTCATCGAAAATCCTGTAGAATGGCAATTGTCACCACTGCTTTTTGCAGTTTTGCGCAACAAAATATTTTTCGATGTTCACACACACCTACCTCCCTTTGCTAAAAAAGATCCTATTGCTACTTGTTACTTTCAACTTTTTACTAGCTACTGGCAATGGGCAAAACCGTCCGACCTTCAATTCGGAGGTGCTAAAAACAATGAAAGTCCGCAATATCGGCCCGGGTGCCATGTCTGGCCGCATCACGGCCATCGCGGTGGACCCCAGTCATCCGGAAGTCATTTACGCGGGCGCAGCTTCTGGGGGCGTTTGGCGCAGCAAAAGTGGCGGCACGGCATGGGAGCCGATTTTTGACAATGCGCCCACACAGTGCATCGGCAGCATCGCCATCAACCCGCGCAATCCCGACGAAATCTGGGTCGGTACGGGTGAGGGAAACCCCCGAAACTCGCAAAATTTCGGTATTGGGATTTTCAAGACCATCAATGGCGGCAAAGACTGGGTTTGTATGGGATTGCAAAATACCCGCACCATTCACCGCGTAGTGTTGCATAGAGACAATCCTGACATCGTGTTCGCTGCTTCTCTTGGCTCAACGTATGGGCCTACAGAAGATCGCGGCGTTTTTAAAAGCACAGATGGCGGCAAAACTTGGAAAAAAACCTTGTATGTCAATGACTTGACGGGTTGCGCAGATATGGTTGCCGATCCTCAGAATCCAAATAAACTGTACGCAGCCATGTGGGAATACCAACGTTGGCCCTGGTTTTTCAAGAGCGGTGGAAAAGGCTCGGGGCTTTACATCAGCTATGATGCAGGCGAGACTTGGGAAAAAAGAACAGATAAGGACGGCTTGCCCGAAGGCGATTTGGGGCGCATTGGTCTCGCGGTTGCAAAAAGCAATCCTGACATCGTGTATGCGCTCATAGAAGCCAAAGAAAACGCCCTTTATAAGAGCACCGATGGTGGCAAAAAATGGCAAAAAATGGCCGATAAAGGTCAGGGAGACCGCCCGTTTTACTACTCCGAAATTTATGTAGATCCCAAAAACGAAAACCGGGTCTATTCGATTTCCACTTTTATTTCAAAAAGTGAAGACGGAGGCAAAACCTTCTCCACATGGGCTGGCTGGCACATTCACCCTGACCACCATGCGTTTTGGATAAGTCCAGACAATCCAAACTACATCATCAACGGCAATGATGGCGGCTTAAACATCACGCTCGACGGTGGCAAGACTTGGCGATATGCAGAGAATATCCCGGTTGGACAGTTCTACCATGTAGAAACTGACAATGAGTGGCCTTACAATGTGTACGGCGGTTTGCAAGACAATGGCTCCTGGGTTGGCCCATCGGCTGTCTGGAAATCGGGCGGCATCCGCAACTCCGATTGGCAGGAGGTGGCTTTTGGTGATGGCTTTGAGACCATGCCCCGCAAGGATGACCCTCGCTATGTTTTTGCAGAATCGCAGGGGGGAGAACTCGGCCTGGTAGACCGTAAAACGGGCGAAACCAAATACATCAAACCACTTCACCCTGATGGAGAAACACAACTCCGGTTCAACTGGAATGCTGCGCTCACACAAGACCCCTGGCAAGATCAAGGTATCTTTTTCGGAAGCCAGTTTTTGCACCACAGTTACGATTTGGGCCAAAACTGGTCAATACTTTCCCCAGACCTTACAACCAGCGACACTTCCAAACTACATCAAGACGTGTCAGGAGGGCTTACGTTTGATGCCACAAACGCTGAAAACCATTGTACTATACTTGCAATCGCGCCCTCTCCTGTACAAAAAGGGGTAGCTTGGGTTGGTACTGACGATGGCAATGTGCAATTGACTACTGACCATGGCAAAACTTGGACAAATTTTGCCAAAGACCTGCCCGATGCCCCTAAAAACGCCTGGATACCGACCATTGAGGCTTCTCCAATTAACGCGGGCGAGGCATTCGTGGTACTGAATAATTATCGCCAAAACGATTGGCAACCATACCTCTATCACACCACCGATTTTGGAAAAAAATGGAAACGCATGGCTTCTCCCAAAAACCTCCCGATAAGCAATGGCGCACAGGGAGGCAATTATTGTCTTTCAGTCGTACAAGACCCTGAAGCGCCCAACCTGATTTTCCTCGGAACCGAACATGGCTTGTATGTATCCATCAATTATGGCGAAAATTGGGGTTTGTTTCCTGGAGAATCGCTCCCCAGTGTGCCTATTTTTGACATGAAAATTCAGCAACGCGATGGCGACCTGGTACTTGGCACCTTTGGTCGTGGCATCTGGATTCTTGACAACCTCTCCCCTTTGCGCGAACTGGCACGAAAAGGTGTGGTCCTGCTAGACCAGGCTTTCAAACTTTTCCCGGCACAGCCGGGTGTTCTTGCCGAATTCCGCTCCTTTGATGGACCTCGTTTCGCAGTGGACGCAACTTATGAAGGAGAAAATAAAGGCACCGCAGTAAACATACCTGTGTGGGTGAAACCGGGGATTAAAAAAGCGGAGAAGCCGAAAACGAAAGGAGATGAGGTGAAAAAAGAAGAAAAACCCGCCTCCGCTTTACCCGCCGATGTAAAAGCAAAGGAGGGAAATGCTATGGCGGGTAAACCAAGTAAAAAGGAAAAAGCCACCATCACGGTGCTTTCCATGAATGGAGACACACTTCGTCGGTTCAAAACAGAATTTGATTCTGCCTTTTCCAGTAGGATTTGGTGGGGCAAGGACACCAAGGGTGTGCGTTTCCCGTCTAAAAATGAACCAGGACCAGACCAACTAGAACCTGGCAATGGTCCGCAAGTACTACCAGGTGAATATTGGGTAAAAGCAGAATACATGGGCTACCGAGATTCTATTAAGGTGCAGGTGATAGATGATCCACGGCTCACTATCTCAGCCGCCGAACGGGAGGCCAAAAACGCGACTGTCCGCGATTTGTACAAAGTGGTGGAACGTTCCACCAAAGCTTACGAACGTTTGAAAGAGGCGGAAAAAACAATCGGATTGGTTGAAAGCCAATTTGTGAACGTTCCTGACAGCCTGAAAAAAGAAGTGAACAAGTTAGGTTCGGCTATTAAAGATTCCATCAGTGTGTTGAAAGAAAAATTCTTCCAACACAAAGAAGTGAAAGGAATCCAACGCAATCCTGATATGCTGAATGCCAAACTCAGGAATGCTTTTGGCTATATTGATGGAGGGCTTGGTGCGCCCAACGCAGCCACGCAAACAGCCATAGCCACCGCCAAACGCGAAGCCGAAAGTCTGATAGAAAATGTAAACACGCTATTCGATACTCAATGGAAGGATTACAGAGTGAAAGTGGAGGCTGTAAAGTTTTCGGTGTTTAAAGAAATTGACAAGATTTGATGTTGTAATATCTTGATAAACAAACATTTAAATAGGTCTATGCATTGTTGCAGGGGCCTATTTTTTTTAGGGTTCCGAAATTTTATTTATTTATTTTCGAGTTTGTTGAACCCTGCAAATCAATTCTTGTTTAATCATCTGTTTGCAAACATTAAACAAAAATGTCTAACTTAAACTAAAAACTTCACCCATGATTCGTCTCTCGAAATCTTTACTTTTTTCCCTTTTAGTACTGGTTGGTTTCTCGGCCTGCCAAAAAGATCAATTAAGCAACGTCGCGCCAGTGGGCGTCCAAGGCATCGCCAGTGACCGTTCAACCAATACAGTAGTTGACATTGCACTTGCCAATCCAGATTTCAGTATCCTTGTAGCTGCTGTAGTAAAAACAAACACGGTTGGTTTTTTTGGAAGCGCTGCCCTCAATGGAACTGTCTTTGCGCCTACAAATGCGGCCTTTGCCCAACTACCGGCACCTTTCAATAGTGCGAATGGCATCAATAGCATCACTGACGCCAAAGACATCAAGTTTCTCTCGCAAGTATTGCGTTATCATGTCGCACTGGGTCGCCGCAACGCGGCACAACTTCCAAACGGAGGTTATGAGACCTATAAATCAGCCACTACGCCCAACGACAACCAAGTATATGTAAGTCGTAACGTAGCCAACGAGGTTATTATTAATGGCAACACGAAAGTGGTGGCTGCTGATATTCAGGCTGACAACGGTGTGATCCATGTAATTGACAAAGTACTGTTCTTCCCAACAAACGATATTGCTCAAATTGCTATTTCTAATGGTAGCTTCACTGCACTTGTGGCAGCGTTGAAAAAAACAGGCCTTGCCAACACCCTTATGTCGCCAACCACCAACGTAACGGTTTTTGCGCCTACGGATGCTGCTTTTGCACAACTTCCAGCACCTTTGAACAATGCTGCCAACATCAGAGGCATTTCAGATGCGGCTACGATCAATACACTTCGTACCGTATTGCTTTACCATTTGGTAGGAGGCCGTGTATTCTCTGCTGACCTGCGCGAAGGTATTTCTGTTCCGATGGTGGCTGCAGGAAATACGTTAATCACACTTGCCGGAGGCCCTAAAGTGAAAGGTAACAGCAATGCTGCCGGATCTAATATTATACTTACGGACCTATTAGCGCGCAATGGCGTGATCCACGTCATTGACAACGTGTTGCTGCCGTAATATAGAAGTCTCAAAGTACGCATCGTTCTTCCTCACGTTTAGAGCCGTTGATTTCCATGGTAATCAACGGCTCTTTTTTTCCATACCATGTACGTTTTTTGTTCAAAAAGGCCGTCCTTTGCAACTGCATCAAGACCGTTCGTAAATTATATTTATCCATTAACACCTGAAGATTGCGCCGAAACGAAAAAAGAAAACCGAGAACCTTGAATCGAGTGCTTACAATCTTACTGTTTTAGTTGATTTTAGTTCATTTTAGTTCATTACTTTCAAATACAGATGTCTGATATTCAAAAGAAATTGACCCGCATCGGGGTTTTTTACGACGGCAATTATTTTCTCCACGTTTCCAATTATTACGCTTATCACCACGAACGCCGAGGCCGACTTAGCATCGCTGGCTTGCACGAGTTTATCCGTCACAAAATAGCCGACGAAGAACAAAAAGACATGCACCTCTGCCAAATCGTGGATGCCCACTATTTCCGGGGGAGACTTTCAGCCCAAGAGGCCAGTACCGAAGGGAATCGGCTTTTTTACGACCGCCTTTTTGATGATATCCTGATGATGGAAGGGGTTACGACCCACTACCTTCCTGTCCGAACTACCTTTTTTGGTCAACGTCAAGAACGTGGAATTGATGTTTGGATGGCGCTCGAAGCCTTTGAACTGGCCCTGCACAAACAGTTCGACGTGTTGGTGTTGATCGCGTCCGACAGTGATTTTGTGCCGCTCGTGCGCAAACTTCACACTTTGGGGGTCCGGGTGATGCTCTTTGCCTGGGACTACGATTTTTATGATGAAGAAGGCCGCCGCCGAAGTACAGTCACCTCGCAGGCACTTTGGGAAGAAGTCACTTATCCCCTAGCGATGCAGGATGTTATCACGGATGACAACGATGCTCAGTTTCCTGTAAGCCGGCTTTTTGTGGAACGGAAGCGCAACCTGCCTAATGCTCCTAATGATGCCGAAGAAGCAGTGCCCACCGTAGAAGACGGTGAAACTATGCGCAGTACCATTTTCAGCCTAAAAGATGGCTATGGTTTTGTCAATTTCCCGCAAACCAACAATCTCTTTTTCCATTTTTCTTTCCTGATTGACACCGATTTCAACGATCTGCGCGAAGGCGATATGGTGGAGTTCACCCTCAGCAAAAACGACCGAGGAGAGCCTATTGCCCGGAATGTCAAGCTGATTAAATAACCAAGCCAGTGGCAAAGTTTAAAGTAACAAGTTTCAAGTAGCACCCAACCCGGGGCTACTTGAAACTTGTTACTTTAAACTGTTTATTCTCTGATATGCGCCAATCGGACCGTTTGATACTTTTTCTTTTGCAAAATTTTTCTGACAGCCTTGGCTGTTTCTCGCGGCCCAGTGTCGGCGGTCATTTTCACAAGCCATTCGGGTATGTCCTCGGCAGCGTCCGTTGAGATTTGCTGCTCCATATTGACCCAGCCTCCATCGCCCGGCTGAAAAGACCATAGGGTAACGGTATTTTTTATACGAGAAACGCCTTTGTTTTCAGGTAAATAGGCAGGGTATGGGGTGTTAATGATGACGATACGGCGAGTTAGGGCGTCTTGGTGTATTTTGCTTTGCAGTATGATATCTCGGTCATCTAATGGCCAGGGGAAATCGTATTTGGCATAATACCAAACCTCTGTGGGCGATACCCGCCGAAGCTGGCGCGATTCACTGATTTTATAGCCCCAGTCCTTATAATTGTCAACGTCTGAAAACAAGGCAGCGATGCCCGAAAGCGGAACCTTTACAGCAGTTGAAAGTTTGATGTGCAGCAATCCCGGTGTTTTCTGGTGGTAAATCTTGATGCCATCCTTTTCACCTTTGTAGACCCAATCACTGGATTTTTGGGCAAATAATGATTGGAAATGCGTCAGCGCCAACATCAGAAAGAGCAAGATTGAAATAGTTTTCGTCATGGTGGGAGCGCACTGATTAAATGTGACGCTCCTCAAAGATAGTTCTAAAGAGTCAACACTGCCGCAATTCAGCGAGCCATTGCTCAACAACTGCTGCCATATTTTACCGCAACAAGGTCACTTCCCCGTGATATTCCTGTTCCTCGCCATTTCCAAAGCGCACTACCATGAAATAAACATAGACATCGCTGGGCGCGTCCTTGTCATCGGTGCGCCCATCCCAGACTTTCTTCTCGGACGTTGCCTCAAAGACTTTTTGTCCCCAACGATTGAAAATCAAGAATTTAGTCACGGTAGCAGATCCACCCAACAAAACTGGTCTGAAGGCATCGTTTGCACTGTCACCGTTGGGCGTGAATGCGTTGGGAATTTCAAAGCATCGTTTGGTATTGTACACCACCGGGTCTGATTCGGCTGTGCAACCATTGGCATCCGTGGCGATGACGGTATACGTGACACTGTTGCCCAAGGGAGTGACCTCTATCGAATCCAGCGTGGCGCCCGGGATAGGTACACCATTGGCCGTCCATTGTAAACTTTCCACATCGCCATTGACGATTCCGATACGAAGTTTTACGGAAACTCCCTCGCAGATGGAATCTTTAAAATCAGGGGTCGCCTGAATGACATCGAATACGATGGGCGGAAATACAATTATAGTGATAGCATCTGCATCTGTGCAGTTCGTGCCGTAATAAATGGTAGCCGTGTAGGTACTGGTTATCACAGGTAATACCTCTATGCTGTTGCCCAACCTATGTCCCGGCATCCAGATAATGCTGTCTGCCGGGGTTCCTGTCACCGTAGCAGTCAGGGTGAGTTTTTCTCCAAAACAGATGGTTTGATCCTGGCCCACTCTAACATCGGCACTGGCAACATATACCGTTATCTCACCTTGAGCCGAGCAGTTTTGGTTGATTGCAGTAACCGTATAGGTAATGGTATCGGTTGGCGTAGCGATTGGATTGGGAATATTTGGGTTGTTCAAACCTGTTGCAGGCGACCACTGAAATGCTCCCGGACCGTTGGGTGGCAGGGTAAGCGGGATGGATTCACCCAGACAAATGGAAGTGTTCGGGTTCAAATTGAGCACCGGGAGTGGAATCACGTCCACAGAAACGGAATCCACTGCGCTACAACCTTCTCCATATAAAAGTGTGACGTCAAAGGACTGTAAGGTGCTGGGACTGACTGTAATCGTAGCAGTGGTCTCGCCAGAAGGTGACCATGCCAGGGTTCCGGGGTCGCCCGTGGTAGTGGCTGTGAGGATCGCATTCGCGCCTTCGCAGATGATTTGGTCTTGGCCTGCATTAACGCTGGCGTTGTAATAAGTAACGGTTACATCGCCTTCGGAGCTGCAATTCAATCCTTGTGCTACCACATGATAGGTGATGGTTTGGGTAGGCGTTGCAACAGGATTTGCCGAAGTAGGATCATTTAAGAATGTACTGGGCGTCCAGGTATACGTCACATCCACCTGATTGCTGGAATTCAGGACTACCGAACCCGATGAGCAGATAACCGGCTTGTCAGCCAGTTGCAACACTGGGAGTTGTTCCACAAAAACTGCCACGCTGGTGCCTGCGGGACAAGGGAGGTCTTTTACACTAATTTGATAAATGGTAGTTTGAGTAGGGGTGGCAATCGGATCAAGGCAATCGGCACAAGAAAGCGTGCCTGCGCTCATCGGATCCCAAACGAATTCATATTCAGGCTTGTTCGGTGTTACGGTAACCGTGATTTGAGCGGAAGCCCCAGGGCAAATAATAGGCGGTGCTGCCACAGCTACCATCGTAGGCGGAATAAAGACCGGCACATACACATCAGCAGTATCTAAACAGCCTCCAATGCTGGTGACCCGCTGATAAGTGAAGGTGTCATTTGCAATGATGACCAAATTCCAAAGATCATCAGGAGTCAAAAACAAGCCGTGCGGAAGCCAGGTATGTTCTATGCCTGGGAAATTAGCAGGTTCATAGGTCTTGGAAATAAAGTAAATCGTGTCTCCTTGGCAGTAGATTTCTTTGTCCATAACCCGGCGAATCGCCTGGTCAGGCAGCGAGTCAACTTTTACACGAACAGAATCGTACACCACGCAAGTTCGGTTGCCGCTCATGACGCTGTAAGTAGCCGTGTAGGTGATGGATTCGCTGGGGTTGGAGATCACGGTTGGCCCAGTGGTCGTGTTTAAGAAAAAGGACGGCGACCAGGTGGTGATTGATCCGGGTGGACTGACGTTGGCCGTCAAGGTATCCGATTCGCCAAGGCAAAGCAGATGCAAATCTTCGCCGCCGATTTCTATGTCTGCCAAAATAATGGTGACAGTAACGCTTCCTGTTTGGCTGCAAGCTCCATTTTGACTGGTTGCCACCAGCGTGTATGTGGTGGTCTGGTCAGCCAGCGCGATGGGGCCAGAAATATTGGGATTATTCAAACCCGTAGTCGGGGTCCATTCATACTGTGTGGTTGTATTTAAAAGCGTCGCCAATTGGACAGGATAATTTTGACACAAAACTGTGTCAGAAATCAAAACCGGGAAATGCAGGGTATCCACTGTAACCGTCACATAATCATTCACTGTGCAGCCTTCCAGCGTGACGGAAGCTGTATAAGTGACTGGGAATGTTGGGCTTGCAATTGGCGTCAAGCTCGTAGGGTCGTCCAACCCTATTGCGGGGAACCAAGTCACTGATGTATTGGGTGGGTCAACAACGGCCAAAAGTTCAACACTCCCACCCAGGCAAACTGTTGAAGATGTAAGCGCCGTCACCGCAATTCCTGGGGCAATAACTTTGATGAAAACCGAATCCACATCCTCACATCCACCGACAGCACCCATAACGCTCAGCCAAAGGCTTTGAGTGGGCGAGGTGACGGGGTTTGCAATGTATGCATTGCTCACCGCCGCCGTTGGCTGCCAGAAATAAGTGGTCGCTCCGCTGGCCTCAAGTTGCACAAAGTCCCCTTTGCAGACATTCAACGTGTCACCGCCGGCAACGATTACTTCCACGCCGTCTTTAATTTCTGCCACCAGGGTTTTCAGCACCACTTCGCCACAGCCATAGTTGCGGGAAATATTGATCAATATGCTTTCAGCGCCTTCAGCCAAAGCATCCGGGAGTGGTACAATAGGAAATGCCAATGTAGTTTGTCCCGGCAAGAATGTAATACTGGGCGGGATATTCAACAGGTAGTCCAAACCAAGGGTGGCTGTGCCGCCTAGACTGATATTGAAGGTAGTTGCCGCCGTCGGCACTTCTGAAAGCGTGATGAACAGGGTGTCATCGTCGCCCGTACAACTTTCGATAAAGTAGTCAATGCCGCTCGCAAATTGGATGGCCACCTCAGGCGAACCTGCCTTGATTTCGGAAACAAATACCCCTGAATCGAAGGACTCATCCCCTCGGTCAGCAATGGCAAGTTTGAGGTGATAAGTGTTGCAAGGTGTGACTGGCACACGCGCCGTGAGGCTTTTCTTCACGCCCAAATAGTCGGCTGTGAGGCCATCATATTGGATGGTTTGGCTTAGTTCGTTGTTGCGATAATATTGCCAGTTGGCTTGATTGTTTACGCTGTCAATCTGAACAGGTGTATTGCTGTTGGGCAATACAGCGATATTCAATGCGCTATTGCTCAAATTTGGGTCGCCTGCAATACCAGGGCCAGACACAAGGAATGCAAAAATGTCATTGAACCCTCCTTGGTTAAAAATGTATTCCGGGTATTCCTCAGAGCCAAATACGTACTCGAACACCACCTCGTTTGTCGCTGCAAACACATCCAATTCAATAATGCAGGCATCATGTGATATGCTTCCGTTTCCAAATTGCGTGGACAGATAGTTTAAATCGGCATCGCCGGGGTCGCCAAAAGGGTCTATGACTGTCCCTAATCCGACTTGATTGTTTGGGCCTTCAGCATTGCTGGCCCTGCCTGAGGTAAGCAAAAGACCTTTCTCCATGTTCAAATCGTTGCTTTCGGTAGCAAATTGGAATACTCCAAACTGTACTGGATCACAGACGATATTGGTTACGGTTACCATGGCGCCGCCCGTTGAAATGGCATCCACGATTTCGACTGCTGTGATGGAGGTATCTACAGCCAGCACTTCGATCGGCTCGCAAGGGTCGCTGCTGCATTGCCAAGTACCTTTCCATCCTTCCTGCTGCACGGAGGCATCAGATTTAAAACGGACCCTGAGACAACCGCTTTTCGCCTGCACCGTAAAGCACACTCCCCCTCCGCCGGCGATGTTTTGCTGGGTGCCGCCAGTACCATCCAGGGCCGCTAAAAGCGGCGCATTAATATTGTCACCGTCATAAAAATACAGTTGGTCTCCCATGCCCGATGCAAAAGGCTGTGAGGGTTCGAGGTTGTAATATTCAAGGCTAAAAGAAATGCACTCTGATTGTACATCGGGGCAAATCACAAATGTGTGATTTTCGTTTGGCAAATAATCGCCAAACTCGCCTCCAGAGTCGTAAAGTGTGCCAACACAAAGCGAAGAACTCCCTTGCGTGATATTCACGATGGGCGGAATGCTGTCCACGCAAACCGTGAAATCACCCCAGTTCGGAGTAGCAGTTGCCGACCAGTCAGACACCCGGATGTAATAATCCAGCCCTGGCGTCAGGCCAAATAGATCGAGCATGGTACTGATCTGCCCCTGGCTTGCACTGGCACAGTCCAATTCTGCTAAACCATCGAAGAAGCAGTCCCCGCGATAAATAGCAAACTCCGGGTTTGTGATTGGCATTCCGCCTGTGCCCGTGATGGCAACGCGCACATCAAGCAGCGAGAGGGGGCATTGAAACCTGAACCACACGTCGCGATGGGCCGTAGCGCTTTGGAAGCATGAAACTGTATCCACCGTGGCGATGAGGCTTGGTGTGGCATTTCTATTGGTGTACAACGTAGGCTGGCAAGCCGGCACTTCACCGAGATTGACCATAGTGGCACAGTCAAATGCATCGTTGATAGGCGCTTGAGCGCGGAGCGAAAGGGTAACCAAAATTGTGGCTAGGAGCGTGAGGGTTTGCTTCATTTTTGTGTCAGTGAAATGGGGGCATTCTCACTTGTGAGACAGCCTCCGTGTAGAAATCAGGTCAAAAGTAACGAGACATTTGCGAACCCCCAATCGCAGGGATGCAATTGTGTGGGTTTCGTCATTGTTGGGCAATTTAGAGTGGGCTTACTTTCCTCTGCCCTGCAACAATACCAAAGCGGTATAAAACATAATTTTGAAATCCAAGGCCAACGACATGTTTTCTATGTACAACAAGTCGAAACGCAAACGCTGGAGCATTTCTTGGACATTAGAGGCATAGCCGTATTTGACTTGCCCCCAAGAAGTAATACCTGGGCGCACCTTGAGCAGGTGGCGGTATTGCGGGTTTTCTTCCAAAATTTGCTCAATAAAATGCCGTCGTTCTGGGCGCGGGCCTACAAGCGACATATCGCCAAGCAGCACGTTCCAGAAATTGGGGATTTCGTCCAGCCGCCATTTGCGCATCACCGCGCCCCAAGCCGTACAACGCGGGTCGCCATCGTGCGAAAGTTGGGGGCCGAATTTTTCCGCGTCACTGTACATGGAGCGGAACTTGTAAATGGTAAAAGGTCGCCCATTCAAGCCCAACCTTTCTTGTGCAAAAAATATAGGTCCAGGGCTTGAAAAACGCACCCTCAAGACAATGTAAAGCAACAATGGCGATAGGAACGCCAAGGCCAACATACTCACCACAATATCAATACCACGTTTAATCGTCCGCTGCCATTTGGGCATCAATTCTTGCCGAATTTCGATGAGCACTGCACCGTAAACATGATTCATTTTGACCGTTCCGAGCAAAATATCGTACATATCAGGGATGATCTTGACGAGCACTTGTTCGCCAAAATCGAACAGTGTATTCAGAATGTTGCGCAGTCGGTTGTGCTCCGAAGTTTCAATGGCGATGATGACATCTTCGATCTGGTTCTCCCTGATTACAGCTCCCAGATCAGGCAGGTGGCCAAGCATTGGAAGATGCTCGGAAAGCACTTGTTCTGCCCCCCCGTTGGTGTCAATAAATCCAAGGAATTTGTTCCCCAGCCCTTTTTCACGGTTTTTTATGTCCAAAAAAAGCTCGAGTGCATTCTGGTTGCCCCCAACGAGCAACGTGTTGAAGGTGACTTTTCCTGTCTTTAATCGGCGACTTGCGCGAGTGAGCAAAATCATTCGGGAGGTAGCCGTGAGGAGGAAGTGAAGCCATAAAAGCGCAAAAAACGAATGATAGTAGGTGCGGTAATCGCTCACCACGTCGTCTAAAATCAACGTAAAAAACAAAAAAGTGACCCCAAGAAAAGAGACGAGAAAGGTATTGGTAAGCGTGTTGAGACGCGCAATCCGGTAAATATCTGTGTAATGGTCAAAAATACTGTAAAGCAATACCCAGCCAGTAGGGATGATAAAAACGCCCAGATAAAAATTGGGGTCTGCAAATATTTCGGGCGCGAACGGCACGCCTTCCATATCCTTCCGGTACAGGAAAAAAACAGCCCATGCCAGCATTGCCATCACAAAATCGGCGACCCCGTAGAAAAAAGTATGGCGTTTTCGCAGTTTCATCACACAACCCTTAAACTAAAAGTGAACCACCCTGATATTGTCAATCAGCACTTTGCCGCTGTTTTGGGTGTACTTGCCAGCACTGTCTTTGGGCAGACTTAGTCGGAAAAAGAGCCGTTGCTCACTGGCTTGAGTAGTTACTATCTTGCCGGTCAGGTTGAAATAGGTTTTATTCCAACCATCTGAAGTATTGAACAGATACACAAATTCGCTGCTCTGCCCAGGCCCACTGAGCAGGTAGAGAAAAAACGGAACGTCGGTTTTGTAATGTAGTTCAAGCCAGACCTCAGGCGAGCCTAAAATGGGAAGGTTTTCCATTTTTTCCGTGGCGATATCCATTACAGGGTGCGTTGTATCTATTTGCATTAGCAGGCATTTTCCCGCAAATGCTCCATCAGTGGTCAGTTCGAAATTCAGCACAACGTCGCTGTCGCGGTTTTCAAGGGCTATGAACGAGCCCCCGTCAAAGTCGCCACGCCCAATACCAAAGGCATACGTCAAAGCAGGATCGTAGTCCGTAATGGCTTGGACGTCAGTGGTTTGGCCACCTATTAGATTGTAAGTTTTTGTAAATCTTGTCAGATATGGGTAAATGTTTGGCGTATCCTCGATGCCGTTTTCTTTTACCCCAGGAAAAAGAATGACCTCGCTCTCTCCCGCTGCCAGCACTGGAATCGAGGCGGGCAAGGTATAGGCCCCCAGATATTCGCCGTTCACATATAGCCAACCATCAGTGATTTTCTGCCAATCAACACCACCTGCTGCGCTCACTTCAAACGGTTTAAGGTTTAGATAGGCAGGAATTTGTTCCGGTGCGTCTTTACAAGCTGCAAAAGCCAGGAACACGAAAGGGAAAAGTAATTTATTCATGTGTCTTTGTTTCATGCTGAAACTCTTTAGCAGCCGCTGACGCTGCGTCGCTTAGGAACGGTGTCAAAATAAGTTTCCAATTTCAGGCCAATTATTTTGGCGTTAGCCAACTGTCTTTTGAGGCGAATAGTGTGGCTATTTAACGAAAAAGACAGGAAGGATGGCGGCAAAAGAATGGCATCAAATTGGGAAGTTATTTTGACACCGTTCCTTAGCAGTTTCTTTGTACAATTTAGGCAACAGGTTGAGATATTTAGATATTGGGATATTGGCGAAACGACACTCAATATCCCAACCCTTACTTCGCCCGCACGTACACTTCCATCGTCACTCCCTTAAATTCAAAATGTTTGCGCAGTTGGTTTTCAAGGAACTGTTTGTAAGAGTCACGCACCCAATTGGGATTGTTGACAAAAAACACAAAGGATGGATAAGGCGTTGGCAGTTGCGTCACATATTTGAATTTTGGGAACCGTCCGTGGACAGAAGGCGGGGGAGTCGCTTCGATGATTTCAAGCATCAGATCGTTCAGTTCGGAAGTCTTGATACGGCGGGTGCGATTGGCATACACCTCCAGTGCGGCTTCTATGGCTTGGAAAATCCGTTGTTTTTCCAATACAGAGATAAATAGAACGGGAACATCATCAAAAGGCGCAAGTCGGTGCTTGATGGCGGCTTCAAAGTCACGAACTGTATTGGTTTTTTTCTCTTCTACCAAATCCCATTTGTTCACCAAGATAACTATGCCCTTATGTCTTTTTTGCGCCAAGCGCAGAATGTTCAAATCCTGACCTTCCAAGCCCTGTGTCGCATCCAGTACCAAAAGGCATACATCTGATTCTTCCAAGGCTCTTATGGCGCGCATAACGGAGTAAAACTCCAAGTCTTCTTCAACCTTGGTTTTTTTACGGATACCCGCTGTGTCTATCAGCATGAATTCCTTGCCGAACTTATTGTACACGGAGTGGATCGTGTCTCGGGTAGTGCCGGCAATAGGGGTCACAATATTGCGCTCTTCTCCCATAAGGGCATTGAGCAGGGAAGATTTTCCAACGTTCGGGCGACCAATGATGGCAAATTTGGGAAGTTCAGTATCAATTTCCTCCAGCTTTTCGATGTGTTCGATGACCGCATCCAAAAGATCGCCCGTACCGCTCCCGCTGATTGCAGCAATAAAAAAGGTGTTCTCAAAACCCAGCCCCCAGAACTCGTTGGCCGCCAACAAATCCTTGTGGTTGTCGGCCTTGTTTACCACCAAAAAAACAGGTTTGGACGAGCGACGCAGCCATTTGGCCATGCTTTCATCAAGATCGGTGATGCCTGTTTGGGTATCCACCATAAAAAGCACCACAGCTGCCTCTTCGGTAGCGATGCGAACTTGCGAGCGAATAGCCGCTTCAAACACATCATCGGAGCCGTGGACAAAACCGCCGGTATCCACCACGGTAAATCGTTTGCCACCCCATTCGCAAAAGCCGTATTTGCGGTCACGCGTCACACCCGAAAAGTCATCGGTAATCGCGTCTCGGCCTCCCACAAGGCGGTTGTAAAGGGTAGATTTCCCGACATTCGGGCGGCCAACAATGGCTACGATATTGCTCATAAATAAGGGACTTTGGATTTTTGGATGCTGGACTTTGGACGTTGGATTATTGGACATTGGACCTTAGACTTGAAACGATCCAAAGTCCAATGTCCAATAATCCAACGTCCAAAGTCAAAATTTGGGGCAAAGCACTTTTTCGTTGTCGTGATTGCCTATGTAAGTAATTGATAATTCAAACGCGCCCTGACGCTGGTTGGCTTGCAAGGCCTTTAGGTTAAGGTCGTAACTAAGGCCAAAGAGCATAGATTTGACTTCCAGGCCAAAAAGTGCCACCACGGCATCAAAACCAAACCCGCCGTCATTGCGGACTGGGCGTGCCCAAGTTCCAAAATGCAGGGCAGACCCGCCATACTGACCCATTGCAAAGCGGAAATTCGTTCCAGCATTGATTTCCATGTGTGGACCTTGCATGGCTGCCAGCAATCGAGGCTGCATCGAGCTGCGATTGCTGCGATCGAAAGGGATACTGGCAGATAATTGCACGTTAATTTTTGGGTATAGTTTACCTCCTTGAGGTACGGTTGTATTTGTGGGGTCTTCATAAAAAGTGATTTTTGGCTTGAGCACATGATGTATGGAGGCTCCGGCAAAAAAACGGCCCTCTCCTGCAAATTGGGAGGTATAGTTTATCCCCGCATTCAGGTCGGGAAAAGCAAAGTTGTTGGCAGGCAACAGCTCACTAGTAGTGCCTGTATAACCTGTAGCAAGGTTGAATTCGTCGCCAAAATTTAGCGAACCATAGTTCACATTCCGTTGCGTAAGTCCGCCTTGAAGTCCTATGGACAGGAACTGGTCTTTGTTAAGCCCTAAGGCTTTGTGATATGCCAAGGACACTGCTATCTGCGTGGTGCTAAAATCTACCACACTTACCTTGTCATTAAAGAACATGATACCAAGGCCAATTGCGTCCTCCGTGCTTTTGCGGCGATTGGCCTCGAAACGCAGGTCGGCGGCCATCGAAAAAGTCTTGATGGGGTTGTCCAGCACCTTGCGCCATTGGTCGCGGTAAATCGCACCGATGCGATATGTGCCTTCCATTGCACCAGAGAGTGCTGGGTTGAGTGTTAGCGGAGAGGCGTAGAACTGGGTGAAATGTTTGTCTTGTGCATGTGCCTTTGGGAGAAGGAACAGAAAAGCAGCCATTGCACACGCCGTCGTCAAGACTTTGGCGTGTAAACGCGCCGTCGTCAAGACTTTGGCGTGTAAACGCGCCGTCGTCAAGACTTTGGCGTGTAAACGCGCCGTCGTCAAGACTTTGGCGTGTAAACGCGCCGTCGTCAAGACTTTGGTGTGCAAACGCGTAAGGACTAAAGAAAATAATTTCTGCATACAACTTGGGAAATGTTTGGGCAAAGGTAGTCACTTGAAACTTACGACTGCCTTCTTAAGGCTTCGGACTTTTGAATTTCAAAAATCGCATACCTTTCGGCGGCTATTAGGTCATTATGGTCATTGGGTCATTGGGTCATTATGGTCATAATGACCCAATGACCCAATGACCCAATGACCCCAATGACCCAATGACCATAATGACCCAATGACCCAATGACCCCAATGACCCAATGACCCAATGACCCAATGACGACCAAAACAACCCACACCTATTAACTATCATGTATGGCAAACAAT
>Ga0163147_10000182_pt1 | contig 93635 bp, 72 predicted proteins | sample OliLakLV19MP6G1_FD_148597 | JGI IMG/M metagenome (GOLD analysis project Ga0163147, IMG submission 148597) | Freshwater microbial mat bacterial communities from Lake Vanda, McMurdo Dry Valleys, Antarctica- Oligotrophic Lake LV.19.MP6.G1 | ecosystem: Environmental > Aquatic > Freshwater > Lake >... | reverse complement strand
GGTGCAACTGAAATCTGCAACTTTATTGATGATGATTGTGATGGAACAGTGGATGATGGTATCACTTATTTAATATATTATGCAGATGTTGATGGCGATGGTTATGGCGCAGGTGCAGGTTCAAATTATTGTACTGATCCGGGCGCAGGTTATTCATTAAGTTCAACAGATTGTAATGATGGCAACTCCGCAATTAATCCGGGTGCAACAGAAGTTTGTAACGGTATTGATGATGATTGCAATGGAACACCGGATGATGGATTAATTTTCTTAGATTATTATACTGATGCAGATTCTGATGGTTATGGAGATAGCGGTGCATCACCGGTGAATTCATGTTCAGCTGTTATAGGTTCTGTTACAAATAATACAGATTGTAACGATGGTAATGCAGCAATTAATCCGGGTGCAACAGAAATCTGCAACTTTATTGATGATGATTGTGATGGAACAGTGGATGATGGCATTACTTATTTAATATATTATGCAGATGTTGATGGCGATGGTTATGGCGCAGGTGCAGGTTCAAATTATTGTACTGATCCGGGCGCTGGTTATTCATTAAGTTCAACAGATTGTAATGACGGAAACGCAGCAATTAATCCGGGTGCAACAGAAGTTTGTAACGGTATTGATGATGATTGTGATGGAACACCGGATGATGGATTAATTTTCTTAGATTATTATACTGATGCAGATGGTGACGGTTATGGAGATAACGGCGCATCACCGGTGAATTCATGTTCTGCAATTGTAGGTTCTGTTACAAATAATACAGATTGTAATGATGGTAACTCCGCAATTAATCCTGGTGCAACTGAAATCTGCAACTTTATTGATGATGATTGTGATGGAACAGTGGATGATGGTATCACTTATTTAATATATTATGCAGATGTTGATGGCGATGGTTATGGCGCAGGTGCAGGTTCAAATTATTGTACTGATCCGGGCGCAGGTTATTCATTAAGTTCAACAGATTGTAATGATGGCAACTCCGCAATTAATCCGGGTGCAACAGAAGTTTGTAACGGTATTGATGATGATTGTGATGGAACACCGGATGATGGATTAATATTCTTAGATTATTATACCGATGCAGATAGTGATGGTTATGGAGATAGCGGCGCATCACCGGTGAATTCATGTTCAGCAATTGTAGGTTCTGTTACAAATAATACAGATTGTAACGATGGTAATGCAGCAATTAATCCTGGTGCAACAGAAATCTGTAACTTTATTGATGATGATTGTGATGGAACAGTGGATGATGGCATTACTTATTTAGTATATTATGCAGATGTTGATGGCGATGGTTATGGCGCAGGTGCAGGTTCAAATTATTGTACTGATCCGGGCGCTGGATTCTCATTAAATAATACGGATTGTGATGATACAGAAATAAATATTAATCCGGGAGAAACAGAAATCTGCAACGGAATAGATGATGATTGTGTTGGCGGTATTGATGATGGTTTAGTATTCACCACTTATTATGCCGATACCGATGCAGATACTTATGGTGATGCATTTAATACTACTTCAACTTGTGATGGAATGCCGGCAGGTTATGTAACTGATGCAACAGATTGTGACGATACACAAAGCACAGTATATCCGGGTGGAATCGAAATTTGTGATGGTTTGGATAACGATTGTGATGGTGATTTTGATGAAGGAACTGTTACCGCAACAATGACACCATCCGGAGTTGTTCAAACATGTAAAGGAGATCCTGCTGTATTAACAGCGAATGCAGGAGTTGGTTATACTTATCAGTGGTTCAAAAATGGAAATACCATTATTGGAGCAACAGGTATCAGTTATGGCGCAACTAAACCGGGTTATTATCAGGTTCAGGTAAATATTCCGGAAGGATGTTTTGCATTGTCGGCAGCAACAACGGTTAATATTTTAACTGCACCGAATGCTACAATCTCTGCTCCAAATGGAACAAGTTTATGCGCTGTTGTTAAATTGAAACTCAATTATAATGCAACAAATTCTTATCAGTGGTATAAAAATGATGCATTGATATCGGGTGCTACCAGCTATTTATATGTAGCAACAACACCGGGTAATTATTATTGTATTGTTACCAATACTGCAAATGGTTGTGCGCGAACTTCTGCAACAATGGCAGTTACAGCTTGTAAGCAAGGTGCAATTGTTGAAAATGCAACAGAAAAAATGGAAGTATATCCTAACCCTACCATGCGTGAATTTACAATTGAACTAACAACAAATTCTTTGGAATCTGTGGCAACCATTCAATTGTTTAATATCATGGGTGAATTAGTTTACAATGCAGAAGCCGCTGTTAAAGACGGCGTTATTGCAGAAAATATCGCTTTGGAAAATATGGTTCCGGGTGGTTTATATATTGTAAAAGTTTTGGTAGGAAATAAAGAATACACAAAACAACTTGTTATACAGAAATAAACATCATTGACAAAAAAATCCTTCCTGCAATCGCGGGAAGGATTTTTTTATTTGCTAATTTTGAGAAGATTACCTAATTCAATAAATATCAATGCCAGTTTATGAAAAAATATGTATTCTCCACACTACTGTTGTTACAGGCCATTATTTTATCGGCTCAAACTAATTTGCTTACCCAAGGGTTTGAAAGTCTGCCCTTTCCTCCAACAGGTTGGTCAAATGTAAGAATCACAGGGCCATCACTACCGGGAAACTGGGCGCGCTACGGAAATGGGATTTACCCTTCACAAACTCCGCATACAGGAAGTTGGCAGATTAGATTTAATTCGCACAATTTCGGTGCAGGCACTTCCGGCGACCTTCGCACTGCATCACTCAATTTTACCACTGCGGGTTCTTATACCGCTAGTTTCTGGATATACAGAGATGGATATGTTGCTAACGATAAACTCGAAGTTTTTGTAAATACCACACAAACTTCTGTGGGAGGTACCTTACTTGGTACAATTAATCGCGACAGAAGTCAATCGCCGGTAGTTTTAACTAATGGATGGTATCAATATACTTTCACCATTCCTCCGTCATTTAATACCGCCGTAAATTATATTATTTTTAAAGGAACTTCTGCTTTTGGAAATGATCTTTATGTAGATGATATTTCTGTCGACAGACAAGAACCTGCCACGCCCGGTTGCGTATTAACTTATTCACCTGCCGAGGCAACTTCCGGATTATGTATCAATACCACTTTAAGTTGGGATATTGTTGCACTTGCATCGGGATACAAAATGACCATAGGATCAAATAGTCCTGATTATAATAATATTTTAAATAATGCTGATCTGGGTGTTGCATTAACCTATTTTTCTGATCTAGATGTTTCCACTTCTTACGGATGGAAAATAACACCTTATAATGGATTTGGTGAAGCAACAGGTTGCGCTTTTCGCACATTTAGTACAGGTACTTCCACTTGTTATTGTATTCCTGTTTATCTCGATGGCTCTTGCGGAACGGAAGATTATATTGATGATTTTTCTACTACATCGGGAGTAACCAATATTACAAATATGAATACCGGTTGTTCCCCTAATCCGAATAATTACACTTATTTTTCTGCAAAAACAGTTACTGCAGTGCAAGGGAATAATTTTAATGTAAGCATGCAATCGGGTCCCGATTTTGCGGAGGGATATGCAATATGGATCGACTGGAATATTGATGGTGATTTTGATGACGCAGGAGAATATGCTTTTAATTCGGGTGTTGCAACAACTGCAATTGTAAATGGAATTATTGCTGTTCCTTATTCGGCAACTCCGGGAATAACAAGAATGCGCGTTCGCTGCGCATATAATTATGTTCCAGTTGCGGGAAATGCATGCACTACATTTAATGAAGGAGAAACAGAAGATTATAATATTCAAATAAATGCGTGCGCCACAACAGTAATTTATTATGCCGATGCCGATGGCGACACTTTTGGAAATGTTTTAGTAACACTTACGCAATGCACAGGTGCTCCTGCTCCTGTTGGATATGTTTTAAATAATACCGATTGTAACGACGGCAATGCAGCTATTAAACCAAGCGCAACAGAAATATGCAATGGTATTGATGATAATTGTGCAGGTGGAATTGATGATGGATTAATTTTTACAAATTATTATACCGATTCTGATGCTGATGGATTTGGAAGTGCAGTTGCATCACCGGTTAATAGTTGTGCAGCTGTTGTTGGTTCGGTTACAAATAATACCGATTGTAACGACGGCAATGCAGCAATTAAACCGGGTGCAACAGAAATATGCAATGGTATTGATGATAATTGTGTTGGGGGAATTGATGATGGATTAACTTTTACAAATTATTATATCGATTCCGATGTCGATGGATTTGGAAGTACAGTTGCATCACCGGTTAATAGTTGTGCAGCTGTTATTGGTTCGGTTACAAATAATACCGATTGTAACGACGGCAATGCAGCAATTAAACCGGGTGCAACAGAAATATGTAATGGTATTGATGATAATTGTGTTGGTGGAATTGACGATGGTTTAATTTTTATAAATTATTATACCGATTCCGATGTCGATGGATTTGGAAGTGCAGTTGCCTCACCGGTTAATAGTTGCCTAGTTGTTATAGGTTCGGTTACCAATAATACCGATTGTAACGACGGCAATGCAGCAATTAAACCGGGTGCAATTGAAATATGTAATTCCATAGATGATAATTGTAATGTAACAATTGATGAAGGAGTTGTTTCAGCAACAATTACTCCGGGTGGGCCAACTTCATTTTGTAAAGGATTCAATGTTGTGTTATCAGCAAACACGGGTGTTGGATATACCTATCAATGGACAAAAAACGGCAATAATATTAGTGGTGCTACCACAATTAATTATACTGCAACAATGACCGGGAATTATGCTGTTAAGGTTACCGTTACTGGCGGTTGTTTAGCAACATCCACAACAACGGTTGTTACCGTTAATTCTACCCCAACAGCAACCGTAACTACTCCTGACGGAACCGATCTTTGCGGCCGTGTGAATGTGCGTTTAAAAGCAAATAATGGAACAGGATTTACCTATCAATGGTATAAAGGGGCCGCAGCAATTACAGGTGCAACGGCCATAACTTATTTTGCTACTACCACCGGAAATTATAAGGTAAAAGTTACCAGTGCCTTAGGTTGTGCTAAAACTTCCGCTTCAACCACAATTGTGAAAACTTGCAGAGAAGAGGCTGTGAATAATAATGATGGTTTTACTATTTATCCCAATCCATCTGCAAATAAATTTACAATTACAGTAAATACAAATACAACGGAATTGACAGCAACAATTCAAATATTTAGTCTGATAGGAGAGGAAATCTATATGCAAAATGCATCCGTTATCAATGGAATGCTATCAGAAATTATAGCGCTTCAAAATAATATTCCTTCAGGATTGTATATTGTTAAGGTGTTGATAGGCACTCAGGAATACACAAAACAATTAGTGATACAGTATTAAATTGAAATTAATTTGATTTTATAAAGTCCCACCTAATTTAAGGCGGGACTTTTTTTATTTGATAAAACAAATAATATGAAAAAAATTTCTACCCATATAAAATAATTTCGAGATAGTTCCGGGTAAATCGTATTGAAGCAACTAATGCGTTATCGTATTCGTCAATAATTTGAAACCTTAAGTTCGTAAAAATGACCGGAATACCCTACCTTTGTGACCTAATAAACACTAAAACATGAAATTTTTATCCTCCCCAATGCAAATGTTAAGCATCTTATTATGTTTGGCATTTTTTATCCCAACAAATACTGTTAAAGCTCAAGACACCTTATTAGCAGAGGGTTTTGACGATTTTGCGATTATGCCTCCTGTAGGTTGGACAAACATTAAGGTTGCCGGAACAGGTTTACCGGGTTTATTTACCAGAGTTACCACAGGCGGATCTCCAATTCAGGAGCCACATACAGACCCTGCCCAGGCAAAATTCAATTCCTTTTATTTTGCATCAGGAACAGCCTGCGATCTAAGCACCTCTGTTTTGAATTTCACAATTTCCGGTTCCTATACTGTAAGTTTTTGGATGTACCGTGACCCGGGTTTTGGATCCGATAAAATGGAGGTTTATGTAAATACTACCAATGCTTCCGCCGGTGGAACTTTAATGGGAACCATTAACAGAAAAATGACCGCTACTCCTTCAGAAACTGCAGAAGGTTGGTATAATTATACTTTTACAGTGCCGTCAACTTACAATACAGCAACTAACTATATCATTTTTAAGGCCATTTCAGGTTTCGGATTCAATATTTTTATGGATGACATTTCTGTTCAACGAAATGTAGTTACGAGTCCGGGTTGTTTAACCTCTTTTTCTCCTGTCGAAGCAGCAGTTGGTATTTGCAGAAATATGGAAGTTACCTGGGATATTGTTCCTTTTGCAACAGGATATAAACTAACAATGGGTTCAAATGCACCTAATTATAATAATGTTGCCAATAATGTTGATCTTGGAGCAGCACTTTCTTATGCAGCCTTGTTAAGTGCTAATACTTTGTATAAGTGGAAGATACGCCCATATAATGTAACCGGTGTAACTGCCTGTATCAATAATTCTTTTACAACCGGCGCCGATGTGTGTTATACGGAAGCATTATATATTGAACCTAGTTGTGAAACATTGGATTTTATTGATGATTTTTCAACAATAGGTGCAGTTACTAATATCACAAATTTGAATACAAGTTGTTCGGTAAATCCGGGAAATTATACCTATTTCTCCGGCATAACCGCTGTTGCAAATGTTAGCTCTACTTTTAATATCAGTTTGCAATCAGGTGTGGATTATGGACAAGGTTATGGCATTTGGGTAGATTGGAATATTGACGGTGATTTTAATGATGCAAGTGAATTTGCTTTTCAATCAACAACACCAACTACAGCTATTGTAAACGGAACCATCACTGTTCCGGGAACAGCAACTTTGGGAACTACAAGAATGCGTGTAAGAAGTTTATATAACGCAATTCCACTTTCCGGTGAATCAGCAACCTTATATAATGAAGGGGAAACGGAGGATTATAATCTGACTGTTTCCACTTGCACTCTGGTTACTTATTATCAGGATGCAGATGGTGATGGATATGGAAATATTGCTGTTACTACCACAAGTTGTATAGGTGTGCCTCCGGGTTATTCGGCAAACAGCACCGATTGTAACGATCTACTGGCATCTATTAATCCCGGTGCAGTTGAATTATGCAATGGAATTGATGATAATTGTAATGTAACTATTGATGAAAACGCAGCAACTGCCACTATTACGCCATCAGGGGCAACTACTGTTTGTAAAGGAACAAACCTGATTTTAAATGCAAATACCGGAGTTGGATTTACCTATCAATGGATGAGAAATGGAGCAAATTTGGCAGGTGGAACAGGTGCAACTTATAATGTTACAAAGTCAGGTAATTATACTTTAAAAGTTACCGTTCCGGGTGGATGTTTTGCTACATCAGCAATCACTTCTTGTACTGTAAATTCAAACCCGGGCGCTACTATTTCAACTCCTGACGGTACCGATCTTTGCGGACTTCCAAATGTTGATCTTGTTGCAAATGCTGGAGTAGGATTTACTTATTTATGGATAAAAGACGGGATTACAATTCCGGGGGAAATTAGTCAGACTTTAATTGCTACTGCACCGGGTGCTTATCGCGTAAAAGTATTTAATGCAGCAGGTTGTTCTAAAACATCTGCAATTAAAACCATAATAGCAAGTTGCAAAGAAGGAAATTTGATTTCCGATTCGCAATTGGAAGTGTATCCAAACCCTGCAAAAGACCAGTTCAATATTGTATTTACTACTGAAAATATAGGTCAATATACCGCAGAACTCACAGTAACAGATTTATTGGGGAATATCCTTATTACAAAAAATGTAGACCTTGTAAATAATAATTATTCGGATATTATTTCAACAGTAAACTTTGCATCCGGTGTTTACATGATACGAATTGCTACAGAAGAAATTCAAATGGTAAAACAATTGGTGATAAATAAATAAACAAGATTATTATTCAAAAGCCTTGCATTTTGCGAGGCTTTTTTTGCTTACAGGTATTACTTTTCAATTTAATTGGTATTTTTACTAATCGCAATTAATTGGTAAAATTAAATTTATGCAAAAAATTTCGGGCGTTAAATTCATATTGTGCTACATTTTATTCCTAATTACTTTCGGTTTAAAAGCGCAAACCTGGCAGGTATTGACCAACTCTCCAACATCTTTATCGTTCCGACATGATGACCTTTTTTTTATAAATCCCGATACCGGTTGGGTGTGTAATGTTGATGGGTTTATTTATAAAACCAACGATGGAGGCGAAAGCTGGAATACTATGGTGGACAATGATTCCATGTCGTGGAGATGTATTGGATTTGCAAATGGTTCAAAAGGTTGGGCCGGAAATCTGGGTACCGGAAACTGGTCGCCTACCCTTGATGCGTATCCTTTATATGAAACTAACAATGGCGGAATTAACTGGAACAGAGTTGAAACAATTAGTGGTCCCCTTCCTCCGGGAATTTGCGGCATTTATGTTTTTAGTGAAGAAATAATTTTTGCGCTGGGAAGATATCACGGACCTACAACTTGTTTTTTAAAAACAACAGACGGTGGTGCAACTTGGACCTCCACAGACATGTCATTAATTGCGGAAAGTTTAATTGATGCCTATTTCGTTTCTCCCGATACCGGCATTATTGTAGGCGCAATGTTGAATGAAGATGGAGAACATTATAATTATCAGATACTGAGAACTACAAATGGCGGTGCTGACTGGACACGAGTAGTGAGAGGAAATCGCGATTGGCAATTGTGTTGGAAGATCACATTTCCTTCACATGATATTGGATACGTTACCGTAGTGAATGAAAGTGTGCAGGATTCTACTTTTGTTTTAAAAACTATTGATGGTGGTTTAACGTGGAATGAAGTTTTGTTTGATGATGCAGATGTGTATCTGGAAGGAATAGGATTTTTTAATGATACCATTGGCTGGGCCGGTGGTGCCGGATTCGACAATGGAGAAACAATGGATGGAGGCGCAACCTGGTCAAACTTTATAACTTTTAATTCGCTTAATAGATTTAGAAAAGTAAATGATACTTTAGCTTATGCATCCGGTAAAAGAATCTATAAATATTCTCCTGATAATATATCTCCAATATCGGAAGAAGTTGTACCGGAAGGATTTGCATTTTCAGAATGTATCCCAAATCCATTTTCTGATATAACAAAATTACAATATAAAATTCCCTACAGCGGAAATGTAAATTTGAGAATCTACGATAGCGGAGGCCGATTTATTAAAACTTTGGTAAATGGAAAACAACAATCAGGTACCTATACATTGGAGTTAAAATTAGAATATTTTTACAATACCTCGTTTTTTTGTGTGTTGAATTTTGATAAATACAGTTTAACACAAAAGATTTTGATGATAAAGTAATTGTTAAATTGTATTATTTACGTGCAATAAAATCTTCAAGCAAGGGACAACTAAATGTTTTGAATACATTGGTCTCCTTATAATCGGAATAGAATTTTTTTAGCGATATTCCGGGTATATATCTTTTTGTTTCGTCATACTCTTTTCCCACCAATGAGGCAAGGTATGCGTCGTACTCGCAAACATGTATCATTAAACTTGCCATTGCTTTTTGTTCGTCGTTTGTGGCGGATTTTAATGCTTTAGTGTAATACTGTTTTGCCAAAGTGCAATTGTAATAATTTCCCATTTGCATTTTTTGACGCTGGGGATATTGACGTCCGTATAAATAATCGTTGTCGTTAAGTTCTTCATCTACACTGCTGTTACTGTAACTCAACATCATCCAGGAATTTCCCCAATACGAACAATTGAAATACGCATGTCCAAGTAAAATATAATTATCTGCTGCTTTTTGCACATCCGTTTCCGCTTCCTGCTTAAGCGATATCAGCGTATTGATAAATTCTGACTTTTTAAAAGGGTAATTAAAATTTCGTTTTTTTTGAAAACGAAATGCTTTCGGAAAAAAAGGATCTTCATTTAAATAATCCCTGTAATAATATGCGGTGTCGTAAAATGTTTGTGGTATCTGAGAAAATACTTCTGATGCTAATTTCAGATCGTTGTTCCGGAAAGCAAGTGTTCCTTTCAGGTCAAGATATTGATGTTTATCTGCAAGCGGTTGGTCACATAAAAATTTTTCCAGATCTGTTTTATTTTTTTTCTCAATAATATGTAAAACTTTATCGATATCAGAAGGCGATGCAATTCTGTCGAGATACCCAATTAATGAATACATTCTGTAATAGTCAAAATAATTATAATACAAATCGCTGTTTAGTATTTCGGATTTGGATTTATAGATATCAGACTTTGTGTATAATAACGCTGCCACTGCATTATTTCCAGCAGCTTTATAACTATTACTCATAATCCGCAACAAAGAATATAAACTTTTATAATGCGCCGACTCTGTACCTGCAATTTTTTCCAAATGAAATAAACTGGTATTTATAACTGTATTATTTGGGTTTACTTTCAGATTGCTGTTTTTCAATTCCACTAAAGCAAGTTCAACATATTTTTGATTTTTAATGTAGACATTTGCAGTTTCGGGAATGCTATTAATATATTTTTTCCCTGACACGAGATCATCGTCCATATAATATAAATGTGCTATTGCAATGGCCAACAGATCTTTGAATTCTCCCTTTGAGCCTGGTTGCAGAGAAACGAGAAAAGTGCGCAACTGACGCAGGTATATAATATCTTTTTTATAGTTGTTTACTTTCGCTGCTTCATAATCGGCCCAGTGGTCATTATAATACCAAATGCCTTTTTTGTCTTTTTTCCTGGGTACTGATGCATTATAGATCGTTAATTTTGGAGTGAATATCCAGTCTTCCAGTTTGTTGATCTCGCGGGTAATTAAAAATGCCATATATTTTTCCTCTGCTCCCAATTCGGAGATCACTTTAATTTTTTCCAAAGCGGGACCGGGATAATTTGCGATTGACATCGTTAATATTACCGATCTTTCTTTATCGTTTGCTGCCAGCGCAAGTGAACGGTCTAAAGATTCTTGTTTTTTATTAAAATTTTGATAAGCGGATAATTTTTTTTCATCGCTCCTGTCGAATACCTTGCTGAATAAATAATTTGCCTGATCATGATTGCCAAGTGCGTCGTTCGCATGTGCTTTAAATAAAAGTGCCCAGGGTTCTATAACGCTGTTCCTACTATGTAAAAAATAGGTGTCATACATTTTAATACATTCCTCATTTCTTCTCACATAATAGAAATATCGCAACATTAAAAAAGCATATCGCTGCCGGAGAAATGTATCCTCAATCGCCGGAATTAATTTTTCCACAGAGGTGTATTCTTTTATGTAGTTTGTGCTTCCGCCCGGAATACCCCAGGATTCCCATTTACCGCCATATCCTAAATTTGTAAAACTAAAATATTCCATTTCTTTTGCAAAAGTCAAATAGTTCAATACATCCTTGTTTTCTTTTAGCAAAAGAGATTGAATAAAGGTATTTCCGGAAAATATTTTGGATAGTGCATTATTTGTAAAGGCAAGTTCGAATAATTCAGGTTCTGTGTTATAGAGAATGAGGTCTATATCTTTAATGGAAACCTGCGGGCCCATTTTAGTTTGCCATTCTGCACAGTTTTTTAATTGATCGTACCGCTCGGGATCGGGTTGGTAACTGTTAAAATAATTAAAGGAATATTTAAATGGATCAAATGCGAAGCCATAACTCATTTGAGCTCTGAAAAGCGAAACCCTGATCGATTCTTCATCTTCATTCCATCCACAGGCATTTAAGGTAGTTGCCAAGAAAAGCAATAAATTAAAGATCAAACAGTGAATATATTTTATTAATATTTTCTGTGCCATAATCGTTTATGTATTTTCTGTCGTAGGAAAAAAATGTAACCCTGGATGTAGATTGAACAACATCTTTTTTAGTAAGTAAATCAACCATCTTTTCCAGCTCTTCAATACTTACCTTTTCAATTCGCAACTCATCACCGCTTCTTATGTAAATATTCCCTTCCACCTTATCCGTTTTGAAAACAAATCTGTTTTCTCCTATCTGCGCATATTGAACGGTATCGTGTATGCAGTTTTCGGCGGTTATATCATTTATTATTCCTTTAAATTCTCCTCCCCGGAAAAGAACTGCCCAGCTGAAAACAGGTAACGCAATGTCCAGATCAAATGGATATTTTTCTACATCGAGATATTTTTCAAGCTCGGCTGCGGAACTTATAGAATTTTCCACCTGGTAATGTTCGGCACTCTGCAGGTTATAACACATCAGCAAGCCCCGATCTACAGGCGGAATCCCGGCCATATCGCGATATTTATATTGCCATAACCGAATAGTGGCGCTTACCGGAAGTTCAGGCATTTTTTCTTTTAATTTTTTCAGGAAATAAAAATAATTATCCTTCGATTTTTCGCTCCAATCGCAATCTATCAGTAATTCTTTAAAGTGCTCATCAAATTTTTTTTCACCGCTCTCTGGTGCTGACTCCTTCTTTGTATTGTTGCGTATTCTATAAGCTTTATACCGATTTAAGCCGCTTTTATAATCTTCTATATAATAAGTAACGCGCTCAGCGACATTAATTGCCAGTGTATCCAGTTGTTGTTTACTGCTGTATAACATTACTTGATTTGTAATAAATATAGAGGGTGTTATATCCAGGGAATCACTCTCCAAATTAGAATAACTGAGTGACGCAACAGGCAGGGCAGCTTTGAGATAAGGATTCCAGTCAACGTCAAAAATTCGTAAATAAATATGTCCCACATCGAGATCGGCTAATATGGTATCGTCTTCACGCTCTCCGTAATAAGTTGTTTTCCAGAAACAAAAAGACCGTTCGGGTTTTATATCTGAACTGCAGGAAAAAGTAAGTAAACAAATACACAAAAAGAGAAACAGGTTTCCTGATTTATTCGATGGGTGGGAGTGCATGTGAGTAAAATTGGATTGGTCGGAATAGTAATACTAAATTAAACGGATTTTGGCTGATATTATTTTTATTTTAAAAAATAAATAGGAAATACGCAGAATAATTGATTTTGTGTATTCTGTAATATAATTAAATTAAAATTATCCTTTTACATAATCATCTGATGCTGATGTGGTATTTCATCATCCGGCACTTTAAATTTAAATGGAGGTAGTTTCAGGATGCTAAAGTCATTATTGCCTTCCACAATTTTAATATGCTGATTTATAGCAACATTTTTAATAACCTGCGTAATTCCTGTTTGAGGCCAATAAATTTCTATACTTTCAATATCATTGGCTTTTCCTAACCCTATTTCTGCCCTTAAGTTATTGGCACCAAAACTTGCACCGGTAGTTATCCACTCATAAATATCGCGTTTGATCCCGTTTTGTACGGATATTATTTTTAAACGTGCGCCAATTGCAATTTTATTGGAGGTAGTTCCTACAAGGTCGATAGCTATAAAATTATTATTCCATGTTGCTGGATTTTCATACAAACAATCCTGAAAACCATCACCTTCATAAGCTCCGCCCATTTGAGCAAAAATTTCCGGGTAACCGTCATGATTAAGATCAGCAAAAGAAATTCCGTGACCCTTTTGCAAATGTCCCATTCCGGAAGAGGTTGTGCAATCCTGAAAACCCTTTCCTTCATTATTATGAAACAAACGATTCGGAATTAAACTGCGGAACGAGGGTTTGCCCGTGCCTGCATAAAAATCTATCCACCCATCCATATCAAAATCACCATAACTGCATCCCATTACTAAAAAGGTTCGGTCAAGCCCATTTTCTTTTGCTTTATCGCTAAAAGTTCCGTTTTTATTGTTGATATACAAAGCAGTTAATTCGCTTTTGCGTGGTAATTTTAAATACTCAGCAGCTATATCATTATCCGCTGCATTGGGATCATAACTGAAATTTAAAATATCGAGCCATCCATCATTGTTATAATCGAAAAACATACAGGAAAAACTTTGAAGCGGTCCTTTAATTCCAGCTTTTATCGAAACATCAGCAAATCTTAACGTCTTACTTCCCTTTTTTGTTTCATTTTTATATAAATGATTTTCTGCACCATTTACAGAAATATAAATATCAGCATCTCCGTCATTATCATAATCACCGGAGCTAACACCTTTTACAAATGCATTGAGATTAATTCCCGTTTCTTTTGTAATATTTGTAAAATGTCCTTTGTTGTTCAGGAATAATTCGCAATCATTTATTTTGTCTCCTCCATTTCTATTAGCCTCGTTGCCAATAAAAACATCAAGCCATCCATCATTATTAAAATCTGCCCAGGTAGCGGTTTGTGTTGGGTGACAACTAAATAACCCGGTTTCCACGGTAACATCCGTAAAGGTATTGTCGCCGTTATTTTTTAATAATGCATTCGGTAAAATTCCGAATTCGCCAAACCAAGCACCCCGCAAAATAAATACATCCAAAAAACCATCGTTATTGTAATCAGTTTGCATCATCATCAAACCACCCGGATATTTATTTAATCCCGCTTTTTCACTTAGATCCTCAAATGTTCCATCTCCTTTATTGATGAGGTAATGTACCTGTTCATTTAATCCCCATCCTCCCTGAAAAATATCGGTAAATCCATCGTTATTAAAATCTTCCATTATAATGGAACCACACATATCAGCATAATCAACACCAATATCTCCGGCAATATTATTAAAACGCGGAGTTTCAAATTCTGTTTTAAAGGATTCGGGTGGAATTAAATATGCAGTTGGAACCTTTTCGGGATATTCGCCAATTTGCATATAAGCAATATTCAACAACCAACGCGAATTCAGATCCTGCGCGTAATTATCGAGAATTCTCGTATATATCTCAATCGCTTTTCTCGCACCCCATTCATCTTTGTGCCGAGCCATTTCTGATAAAGGCCATATACAGGATTGTGCATTGTGGTCAGCTATGCAATTTTTTAATTCTCCGAAACGCAAATAGGTAATTCCGGTGGCTAGGCACCATTTATAAAGGTCTTTATCCTCTAATTTTTTATAATCAGCAGTCTTTTCATATTCTTCAATAAGCTTGATCGCTTCATCAACACGTCCTGAATTCATTAATTGATTACACAACATAAAATTGTATATAAATCTTTCTTTTGGATCCGTTGGAACGGCTTTATTGAGAAGGTCGTTTGCAATTGCGGTATTCATGAATTTGCATTGCGGACAATTTATTTTTTGATAAACGATGTTCAGGTAATCTATCATTTCAGCATTTCCTCCCGCACCGGTATATGGAATAGGGTCATGATGCACATTGCCGACCGTTCGCATTTTGTAATCATTTTTTTCTCTTCCAAGAGATAAAATTTGTTTCTTAAATTGGTAACCAACTCCGCCTACCGCGATTATCAGAACACAACAGATCAACAATATGTTTTTTGTTCGTTTTTTCATAAAGTATTCTTTTGAATAAGCTCTGTTATGAGCAGGTTTGAGCGTTAAAAGTATGGAATTTAAACCAAAGGATTTGTACAAAAAGCGTAAAACTGAAATGGCAATCAAGTTTATTATCAGGGGTGATACCGGTTATTACCACTTTTACTTATTTATTGTATTTTTGAACGTTAAAACCACAATTATGAAAAAATATATATTAACGTTGGTGCTGTTTACTACGGCAATTGCCACAGCTTATGGTCAGGATGGCCAGAGCGGCCAAAGTGTTGTTCTGTGCGAAAGTTATGATGAATTCGGCACTGCTTCCGGTATCTTCGGGACATGGAATGTTGATCTTGATGGAGGATATGTCTATATTGTTTACAAACAGATCTATGTTATAAATACAAGTGCAATGTATTTGCAAATTGACAAAAAATCTGACTATAGTGAGGATTATCTCGCCCAAAAAACACTTACGCTAACCCCTGAGTCCGGTAAAAACTGGCTGGTGTACGATTACTTTTTCTCCGAAGCCGGCGAATATAAAATTTCCATTATTATGGATGGCAATGTTGCAGCTACAGCGTTTACTGAAATTTTTGTGGTAGATGCCGATTCCATTAATTTAGCTAATGGAGACACCATAATAAATACGTTTTATTATGAAGATTCTTACGTTACATTTTGCCAGGATGTAACAGAAGGGAAAATGGTCGGAGAAGCGGAATCTTTCCCATTAGGAGAATCGGGTTCTGTAACTGTTACAATTTATATCGGTAGCTACAAACCATTTAAAACTGATCTGTTTTATATAGATGTATTTGAAGATATAGAGGAAGATTTTAAAGATTATGATTCCTATAATATTACAATTAATCCCGATTGGAATTTTTCATTTGTTAAACAAACCTTTACCAAAAAAGGAACCTTTGTTATAGATGTTTTCAATGCAGATGATATATATGTGAATACCGGAGAAGTGGTGATTTATTAGCAGCATATTAATCTGAAAGCTACCACCCTTGGGGAACCAAAAACATTGGATTAATGTTTTCACCATTAAGGAATTTGTAATTTAATTGATAAAAATGTCGCCGCAGTTTACCGATAAAAAATTGACATCGCCGGAATGGATGATTATTTTTTCCATTTTGTTTGTTGTGTTTCCATTTGTCGGAACTAATAAAATAAGCGGAACCAGCCTAATTTCCAAACCCCAAACAGAGTGGGTTTGTAAAATTAAACAGGATTGTGTACCAAAAATTTTTTCCTTTACCCAAAAGGATTCCCCTTCAGTTTTACAAAATGATTTAGACAAAAACCAAATTTTTGTTTTTAATATTTTAAAACGAAATGACAGTTTAATTAAAACGCAATTTGATGCACTTGAATCAAAATCCCGATCTTTTTTAATTACCACAACATTTCTTCCATTAAAGGTCTTTACTTCCGGTCCGGATGAGGATAATAATATTGCCATGTCTGTTTAGTTTCAGATCGGCCCCGGCAATTGATCGCTTTAAAAATTTATATTTTATGGTTTACGCTTAACCTTAAATAATAGTATTACTATTTAATTTATTATGGATTACATTAAAAAAGTTATAAAGATCATATCCGTGATTTTTATCATTTTATTATCCTCCGTCGGAGCCGGGATAACCGGAGGAATTCCGCCGGTTTCAGGAAACAGAAAACAGGACAAAGCCGATTATAAAATGGAGTTGTTTGAAGTAAAGGGTGAAGGAAAGGAAATGAAGTTTTTTGAACAGGAGTAATTTTTGTATAATTTTTTTTCATGTAATTCTTACCTGATTTCTATTTATTAGGTTGGTATTTCGAAAGGCGGTTTACAAAACTTTTAACGCAAATTAATTGTGCTTCCTGGTCGTAATAGTATTTTTGCTCCAATTAAAATACCTACTATGAAAAAAAATTATCCCGGACTTACAGTCCTGATTATTTTAGCGGGATCAGCCGTTGCCCTGCTTACCTCCACTAATCTTGTTAGAGATGAAAAATATTACAGCGACAGCGATATCGAAAACCTAAAAAAAGAATGGTTGGCGGAGATCACCAACGAACAGGTTATTATGCCGCCTGCTCCACTGGTAGCTGCCCCTGCATTATCGCGCGATGCCTGCACCCCCATAATTTTGGAAGCAAAAAGGGCTAAAGGCGTTACCTACCAGCAAATTGCAGAAGCTGTGGGCAGAAGTGAAACCTGGACCACTTCTGTAATTTATGGAGAAAATACCATGGATGCTGCAGAAGCTAAAAAAATAGGGGATTATCTGGGCTTAAGTTCTGAGGTAATGAATGCACTTCAAACCTATGCTTATCGTGGAGATAGTCAGGAAATGCCACCAACTGATCCGTTGATCTATCGTTTTTATGAAATAAATTTGATCTATGGCAAAACAATGCGCGCCATCATTCATGAAAAATTCGGAGAAGGTATCATGAGTGCAATCGATTATAACATGAATATTGAAAAAATTCCAAATCCCAATGGCGATAGAATTCGCGTTACCATGGAAGGAAAATACCTGATGTATAAAAAATGGTAATTTTCGGTCCGAACCAATAAAAAAACCACCTGAAATTTATTTAAGGTGGTTTTTTTAGTTAAATTATGTTCAATTTGCCATTTTAGGCATCAAAACTCGTTCCGCAACCGCAGGTTTTAGTTGCATTCGGATTATTGAAGGAAAATCCTCTGTTGTTTAATCCTGTTATAAAATCAATTTCCATTCCGGCCAGATACATACCATGCGTTTTTTCCATAATTATGGAAATGTCACCAATCATATAATGATTGTCGTTTTCTTTTTGGGTGTCAAATCCCAAAATATAAGATAACCCACTGCATCCTCCACCCTTAACTCCTACACGTAAGCCGTATTCGACAGGTATATTTTTTTCACTTATAATATTCCTTATCTCCTTAACGGCATTCTCCGTTAAACTGATCGGCGATTCTATTAATACTTCCATAGTTTTCTTATTTGGTTACAAAAATAATAAACAATTGCGTTTAACTAAAGTTTCCTAAAATTGGATTGTATTTTATTCTTTTGGCTATTTCAGTCACTAAAATCACTTTCCTCCTTATTAGCCTGTTACTTTTCTAAGTATTTAGAAATGAATACTTTACAAATTTAAGCCTCGCGTTACTGGCAATTTTTAGCCCGTTTTTATTTTCAAAACCTGTAAAATGCCCGTATTTATAGATATTGGTGAATTTTAAAGTAAAAAATTGACTCGGGATGTGACATCGTAATCAATTGATTTTCAACACCTTTATTTTTCGTTTCCATTTAAAAGAATAACCTTCGCTGCCTCCCATTCATAGTTGACACGACAAACAATTTTTTTTAACTAAAACCGCACAGTATGAGAAAATTCAATTTACTCAGTGTTTTGATTGCCTTTGTGTGTTGTATAGGCTCGCTCCAAGCGCAGTTATACAATTATACAAATAATCTCTCCGGTGTTCCTGCCTCGATTGCAGCGAATACAGCCGGAACAAATTTAACAAGGGTTAATGGAACTCTTTTAGTTTCCGCATGTCCTGATGGTTTCAACTCCTCAGTTTATGCTACCTCCCCAATATTTAATTTGGGAATGCCCAATGTTGAATTTACCCTAACCCCGAATGCAGGATATCAATTGGATGTTACTGCAATTTCTGTTGATGCTCGACGCAATAATAGAGGCCCAACACTATGGCGCTTGGCGTATTCAACAAATGGTGGAGCTACCTGGACAAATAATGGTGCCGATCTCGCAGTTACAAATACCTCCTGCGGAACTGTTAGTCCATTGTCATGGGATATTCCTGACTTCTCTACCTACAATTCAGTTATGGTTAGAATTTACAGTTATGCTTCACAGAGCACCGTTAGCGGCGTTGGAACAATTAAAAATGTTGTTCTTTCCGGTTCCGTTTCATTTGCAGATGTTGACGGTGATGGTTATACCTCCAATTTAGATTGCAACGATTTTAATGCTGCAATAAATCCGGGTATGTCTGAAACCTGTAATGGTATAGACGACAACTGCGATGGCAACATCGACGAAGGCGTTCTTACTACCTATTATGCTGATACCGACGGTGATTCTTATGGCGATGCTTCCAATTCTACCATGGCTTGTTCCATGCCGGGAGGGTATGTAACTGATAACACCGATTGTAACGATGCTGATGCAGCCGTTAATCCTGGTGCAACAGAAGTTTGTAATGGAATTGACGATAATTGCGATGGCAATATTGATGAAGGTGTTGAAACTACATTCTATGCCGACGCAGATGGCGACGGCTACGGAGATGCAACTTCTTCAGTTTCCGCATGTTCTGTTCCGGAAGGATATGTAACTGACAATACGGATTGTAACGATGCAAATGCTGCTGTAAACCCGGGTGCAACAGAAGTTTGTAACGGAATTGACGACAATTGTGATGGTAATATTGATGAAGGTTTAATTTTCGATACCTGGTATGCAGATGCCGATGGTGACGGTTATGGTGATGCAGCAATGTCTGCAACAACCTGCGACGGCGCACCGGAAGGATATGTAGCCGATAATACTGATTGTAACGATGCTGATGCAGCCGTTAATCCCGGAGCAACAGAAGTTTGTAATGGAATTGACGATAATTGCGATGGCAATATTGATGAAGGAGTGGAAACTACATTCTATGCTGATGCCGATGGTGACGGTTATGGAGATGCAGGTTCTACCACTTCAGCCTGTTCAGCTCCGGAAGGTTATGTAACAGATAATACTGATTGTAACGATGCTGATGCAGCCGTTAATCCCGGAGCAACAGAAGTTTGTAATGGAATTGACGATAATTGCGATGGCAATATTGATGAAGGAGTGGAAACTACATTCTATGCTGATGCCGATAGCGACGGTTATGGAGATGCAGGTTCTACCACTTCGGCATGTTCTGCTCCGGAAGGTTATGTAACAGATAATACCGATTGTAACGATGCTGATGCAGCCGTTAATCCCGGAGCAACAGAAGTTTGTAACGGTGTTGACGATAATTGCGATGGCAATATTGATGAAGGAGTGGAAACTACATTCTATGCTGATGCCGATGGCGACGGTTATGGAGATGCAGGTTCTACCACTTCGGCATGTTCTGCTCCGGAAGGTTATGTTACTGATAATACTGATTGTAACGATGCTGATGCAGCTGTTAATCCCGGAGCAACAGAAGTTTGTAACGGAGTTGACGATAATTGCGATGGTTCTATTGATGAAGGCGTTGAAACTATATTCTATGCTGACGCAGATGGCGACGGTTATGGTGACGCAGGTTCTACCACTTCAGCATGTTCAGCTCCGGAAGGTTATGTAACTGATAATACTGATTGTAACGATGCTGATGCAGCTGTTAATCCCGGAGCAACAGAAGTTTGTAACGGTGTTGACGATAATTGCGATGGCAATATTGATGAAGGAGTGGAAACTACATTCTATGCTGATGCCGATGGCGACGGTTATGGTGACGCAGGTTCTACCACTTCAGCATGTTCCGCTCCGGAAGGTTATGTTGCAGATAATACGGATTGTAACGATGCTGATGCAGCCGTTAATCCTGGTGCAACAGAAGTTTGTAACGGAATAGACGACAATTGTGACGGTAATATTGACGAAGGTGTTGAAACTACATTCTATGCTGACGCCGATGGTGATGGTTACGGAGATGCAGCTTCTTCAGTTTCAGCATGTTCTGCACCGGAAGGTTATGTTGCAGATAATACTGATTGTAACGATGCTGATGTATCGGTTAATCCGGGTATGACAGAAGTTTGTAACGGAATTGACGATAATTGCGATGGCAATATCGATGAAGGTGTAACAATCACTTCTTATAATGATGCAGATCTTGATGGATATGGTAATCCGGGTATGTCAAATACCGGTTGTACTATTCCGGCTGGATACATTTTAAATAATGGAGATTGCAACGACGCCTCCGCTTCAATTTATCCGGGCGCAATAGAAGTTTGTGGAAACGGAATTGATGATGATTGTGATGGCGCAATTGATGTTGTTTCTACAATTTCAGCGGTTGGATCCACAACTATTTGTAATGGTCAGAGTGTAACTTTACAAAGCACTGCGGCAGGATTCGGTTATAGCTATCAGTGGAAAAGAAATGGCGCGGTAATTTCCGGAGCAACCTCATCAACTTATGCAGCCACAATTGGTGGAAGTTATGTATTAAATATATACAAACCTTTATGTTTTAGTGCCTCATCTGCAATAGTTGTTACGGTACTTTCTAACCCAAATGCAGTTATCTCCACTCCTGATGGACTTAATCTTTGTGTTTTACCTTCCCTTAAGTTAAAGGCGAATTTAGGCACTGGTTTTACTTATCAGTGGTATCAAAATGGTAATGCAATTGGCGGAGCAACTTCAAGCATTTATTTTGCAACTTCAGTTGGTGTTTATCATGTTGTTGTAACCAATGCAAGTGGCTGCAGCACTCAATCTGAATCTGTAACAGTTATCTCCTCCGGCTGTCGTATAGGTGAACAGGCTGATCAGGCTAAAATGCAGGTAAATCCGAATCCTTCTAATGGTAACGTTACCATAGTTGGAACTTTTGGAACAAGCGTTTCTGAACAAGCTATGATCACTGTAATGAATATTGCAGGCGAAAAAGTTGCAGAATTTAGTGCAACGGTAACCAATGGTGTAATAAATGAAACCATCAGCATTCCAAATGTTGCAGGTGTTTATATGATTACAGCAGTTGTTGACGGAAATCGTTTAACAACTCAGGCAATTATTACCGAATAAGCATTTGAATTCCTGATATTAGAGTAAAGCCACCCTTTTGGGTGGCTTTACTTATTTAAAAACCATTATCAAGGTGATAGTTTAGAGGCGGAATGTTTTTATAGAATTAACCTAAACCTATTAAGACCAAAATTCTCAAAATCCGTCTTCCGGCAGATTTTCAAACGCTCAGCAATTTTATCCCCGAGTTCACGTTTAAATTCAAACCTTTTTATTAAAATAAAAAGAAATATTTCGTTTAGAGTTGGATTTAATATTCTTAATTTTAATTTTACAACCCTCCCAAAAAAGTAACAATGGATTTAATTTGGCAAATTACCGGATACATCATCCCCGCACTGGTGGTGTTTTTTACTACATATATCGTTTTAAGGGCCTTTCTCGACCGTGAAAAACAAATGCGCCTGATGGAGTATCGACAGGCGCATCTGCGTGAAGCGCTACCTGTCAGATTACAGGCATACGAAAGACTTACGCTTTTTTTGGAGCGAATTTCCCTCAATAATTTATTGCCCAGGGTGCGCAAACAGGAAATGCATGTTGCGGAATTCAGAACCGCACTCATTAATAACATTCGTTTGGAATATGAACACAACCTTAGTCAACAGGTGTACGTTTCAGCTGATGCCTGGGCCATGATCAGGGCTTCGAAAGAGGAGACAATTAGTGTTATTAACCGAAATGCAATGGAATTGCCGCCAGAATTACCCGGAATTGAATTGCACAAAAAAATTATTGGAGAGCTAGCAGATAGTGAAGATGATGCAATTACCATGAAGGTGTTACTTCAATTAAAGAAGGAAGTAATGTTATTGTACGGAAAATAATCCGAGAATTCCCGGTAAATTCAATTTTAATTTCATTTTTTACCCGCTAAATCGAATCATTATTGTGAAAATATACATTGCTGTTCCGGGTTATTATCCTAATTCTGACGCGAGATGGTCATCACGCAATGTTATATTCAACTTTTGTAAACGCAACATTATCCAATTGTTATGTTGTTGTTTAACACTTTCTTCCTGCAGTTACTATTATTCTGATACCGGATATGAGGCCAAACAATTGCGTGTTTTGGAAGATGCCGAAACTGATTCAGCAGTACTTTCCATAATCGAACCTTATAAATCTGCGCTCGATGGAGAGATGAATTTGATAGTAGGAGAAATGGGGGTTGAACTAAAAAGAGCAAAACCGGAATCTACTTTAGGAAATTTTATATGTGATGTAATTTTAAAGGAAGGGCAATTATATGCAGAGGAAGAAATTGATTTTGCAGTTTATAATTATGGAGGTATACGGCAAGAATTTATTAATGCCGGACCAATAACAAAAGGAAAAATTTACGAATTATTACCCTTCGAAAATTTTGGCGCAATTGTAACCCTGGATGGAAAAAGTACAGCAAAACTTATTCAAAAAATAATTGATGAGGGAGGTTGGCCTTTATCGGGAATTCAAATTACCGTAAAAAATAATAAAGCACAAAATGTCCTCATAAATAATATTCCATTCGACACAACAAAAAATTACACAGTCATCATGAATGATTATATGGCAAACGGTGGTGATAAAATGGATTTTTTATTTGGACAAAAAATAGATATCCTCGGCATCACCATTCGCGATATGGTAATTAATTATATATCAAAAGAAAATGGGGAAGGAAGAAAATTATATGCTAAATTAGAGGGTCGAATTACTTATGCAGAATAGAAGAACATTTATAAAAAAAATTGCAACCGGATCAGCACTCCTCGGAATGGGTGCTATTCCTTTGCAATCTTTTGCTTTAAGCAGCAGTGTTCAGAAATTGGTAATACTGCACTCCAACGACGTGCATAGCCGTGTAGACCCGTTCCCCGACGATGATAAGAAGTTTCCCGGAATGGGAGGTATGGCGCAAAAGGCAGCATTAATAAAAAAGATAAGAGCAGAAGAAGATAATGTATTATTATTAGACGCGGGTGATATTTTTCAGGGCACACCCTATTTTAATTTTTATCACGGTGAACTGGAAATGCAATTAATGAGTGCAATGGATTATGATGCTGCAACAATGGGTAATCATGATTTTGATGGAGGTATTGATGGTTTTGAAAAACAATTAGCACATGCCGAATTTCCTATTATTGTTTCCAATTACGATTTTACCGATACTGTTTTAAAAGATAAAATCCTGACCTATAAAATAATTCAAAAAAAAGATATTAAGGTTGGTATATTCGGATTGGGAATTGAATTAATAGGATTAGTGCCACAAAAATTATATGGCAATACCATTTATCAGGATCCTGTTTTGAAAGCAAATGAAATGGTAAAAAAATTAAGGGATGAAGAAAAATGTGATTATATAATTTGTTTATCGCATTTGGGATATCAATATAAAGACAGTAAAATTTCGGATGTTTTGCTTGCTCAAAAAACGGAGGGTATAGATCTGATCCTGGGAGGACATACACATACCTTTTTGGAAGCGCCCCAAGTTTACAAAAATCTTGCTGAACAAGAGGTAATTATTAATCAGGTTGGTTGGGCAGGTGTTTGGTTGGGTAGGTTAGATATTTATTTTGAGAAAAAAAGAGCTAAAAAATGGCATTCTGGCAAACCTGTCATTGTTTCGAAAAAAACAAGTGAATAAAAATTTTTTTTACAATTTATTTTTTCACACCTTCGTCATTCCGATGTTAATAAATAATAAATAAATTTTTAATTCTGAGATGAATAGCAATGATTTTCATACTGTGTGGGCCAATTGTCTTAAGATCATCAAAGACAATGTAAATCTCCAGAGTTTTAAAACATGGTTCGAGCCGATCGAACCTGTTAAGTTAGAAGATGAGATTTTAACCATACTGGTACCCAGCCAATTTTTTTACGAATGGCTGGAAGAGCATTATGTAACCCTATTAAGAAAAACTATAAAACGCGAATTAGGAAGCAATGCCCGGTTAGAGTATAGAATCGTGGTGGAAAATAGTTCCGGAAATAATTCTCCGTTTACCATCGACTACCCAAACTATAATACCGGAAACAATAAAAATCCTGAGGTAGCAGCACCACTCGTTATGGGAACAAGTATTAAAAATCCGTTTGTAATACCCGGTTTGAAAAAGGTAAATATCGAATCAGGGTTAAACGCTAACTACAACTTCGATAATTTTATTGAAGGCGATTGTAACAGATTGTGCAGAAGTGCCGGTTATGCCGTTGCACAAAAACCCGGAGGCACTGCCTTTAATCCATTAGTAATATATGGTGCAACCGGCCTTGGAAAAAGTCACCTTGCACAATCTATCGGAAATGAAGTAAAACAGAACTTCCCAAACAAGACGGTTCTTTATACAAATGCGGAACGATTCACCAATCAATTTATTGAATCACTGAAAAATAATTCGGTGAACGACTTCGTGCATTTCTATCAATTAATAGATGTATTAATTATTGATGATATTCATTTCTTTGCCAATAAAGCAAAAACGCAGGATATCTTCTTTCATATATTCAATCACCTCCACCAGGAAAGCAAACAGATCATCTTAACAAGTGATCGTCCTCCGCGCGATTTGGAAGGAGTGGAAGAAAGATTATTATCCCGTTTCAAATGGGGCCTAAGTGCTGATCTTCAATCACCAGATTTTGAAACACGTGTAGCCATTCTCGAAAAGAAAATGTATGCCGATGGTATTGAGTTGCCAAAAGATGTTGTAGAGTTTGTAGCATATAATATCACCAACAATGTTCGTGAATTAGAAGGAGCATTAGTTTCTTTGCTTGCACAGGCATCGCTCAACAAAAAACAAATTGATCTCGACCTTGCCAAAAAGATCGTGAAGAATTTTGTTAAAAATATGTCGCGCGAAGTTTCTATCGACTTCATCCAAAAAGCAGTTTGCGATTATTTTGAGGTACCTGTCGATAAATTGAAAGAAAAGACACGTAAACGTCAGGTTGTTCAGGCTCGCCAGTTAAGTATGTATCTCTCTAAAAATTTCACCAAACACTCTTTAAAGGCAATTGGTAAACATTTTGGAGGAAGAGACCACTCGACAGTAATTCACAGCTGCCAGGCAATTCAAAATCTGATGGATACCGACACTAAATTCAAAGAAAGCGTAGATGATTTGCAGAAAAAAATTCAGATGAGTATATCCTAAAACCTAATAATATCTAACTAATAATGCCATGAATACATATTCATGGCATTTTCTTTTGCAGTATTTATGAAATTTTAGGAAGAACCCATCTCTTTTATTACCTTTGCGTCCCCTAAAACAAAGAAATGTTCTTATAAAATATTCAAATCACTAGTAAGGTGAGGTGGGTGAGCGGCTTAAACCAGTAGTTTGCTAAACTGCCGTACTGGAAACGGTACCGAGAGTTCGAATCTCTCCCTCACCGCCATGAAGTAGAATTTTCTGCTTCATGTGCATGAAGCAGAAAATTCACTTCATGGCTAGCCAAATTTCCTGCTTAAAGCAGAAAAGCTATGGTGATGAAAAGATATTGTTCGTCCCGATAGCTATCGGGACGGTTAGAATGTGCCGCCGGATGTTGGAAGGCTGATGGGTAAAAAAAGATATTGTTCGTCCCGATAGCAATCGGGACGGTTAGAATGTACCGCCAACGGGCGGGAAGGCCGCAAGGTTGAAAAAGATATTGTTCGGGGCATAGTTCAGCCCGGTTAGAATGCCTGCTTTGGGAGCAGGAGGCCGCTGGTTCGAATCCAGCTGCCCCGACTTAGTAAGACAAGGGTTTCAGCGAATGAATAGCTGAAACCCTTTTTTATTTGCATATAATTTGCATATGAAAGTTACTATTTTCATGCAACAAAATGAATGTTTGATATTTCATAATTAATTTTGGAGCTGGGTTTGAACAATATGGTAAAAGATTTTTCGTCTCTTCGCAAAGAGGTTTCAATCAATAATTCTGGGAAAATTTTTAAAGAATCAAAAATTTCTATACTCAGGGAATGCAACTATTTTATATTTAATACGCCATTAGATGGTGATGCACCCAAACAATTCATTAAGGCATATTTTTATACAAGAGATAGTGAGGTTCGAAGGAAACAACCAAATACGTGGATTCGTTATATTGCCAAAACCGCCGAAAAGTGGTATCCACACGAATCTATCGTTGAATTTATGATTAATCGAATTGGGCAGGAATTGGGCGTTTTAATGAATGAAGTAAAATTGATCAAGGCCAATGGCCAAATTCGGTTTCTTAGTCAATATTTTTTAAAGGGAGATGAAAAGTTAGTTCATGGAGCGGAAATTTGCGGGGAACATCTTGGTGATGTTGAAATGGCAGCCCAAATTGCTAAAGACAAGCCCACCGCAAGAGAGTTATTTACTTTTGAGTTCATAGAAGAAGCAATTAGGGCAGTTTATCCCCAACATTGTGAACGGCTATTGCTCGGCCTTATAAAAATGATTACTTTTGATTGCCTTGCAGGTAATAACGATAGACATTTTTATAATTGGGGAGTCATTGACAATATAAAAAAAGGGATGGAATGCCCTCGTTTTGCACCACTTTACGATTCCGCAAGAGGTTTATTATGGAATTATGATGACGAAAACATCATAAAGAGTGCTGATCAAATGTTTAAGGGTGGCAAAAAAATTGATAATTATATTGATACTGCGGAACCTCGAATAAGTATAATTGCACACAAGGAAATTAATCATTTTGATTTAATAGCTTTTCTTAAAAAGGATAAAAAAAATGAAATGCTTATTAATGAAATGGCATCTATTCAGAATGAAGAAAGGGTGATAAAAATGCTAAAACGAGAATTTTTTCCGTTTTTCATTAAAAAAAGAACTTATTTAGTTGAATATATCTTAAGGAAGAGGTTCGAAAAAACAAGGAGGTTATAATGTTACATAAAATATTAAGTATATTTAGCAAAGGTGAGAATGACAATTCTCATTTACCCAAAAATGAGAAAGTAACTTTCTTACTTTTGGTAGAAGGGGTTAAGATGGGAACCTTACGAAGTGAAAATGGGTGTTGGGTTTTTAATTATACTGATGAATTTAAACTTAACACAGCAAATTACACACGGCTTATTGGTTTTCCCGATTTGAATAAATCTTATCGTAATGAGAGCCTATGGCCATTTTTTCGCACTCGTATTCCAGGTTTAAAACAACCAGCAGTACAAGAAATCTTAGAAAACGAAAAAATTGATAAGCATAATGAAGTGGCTTTGTTAAAACGATTTGGACAAAAAACCATTTCAAATCCTTATGAACTTATTGCCATATAAATTAGAATAGGTCAAAAAATAAAAATTTCTGTTAAAGATTAAACGCCCTAACATTCAAAGTTAGGGCGTTATGTATTAATGTATAAGGATAAAAAATAATTCTCACCTAATTTCAAATGGCAGAAGCTAAAAATCAACATTATATTCCGTAATCGTATTTACGAAATTTCGCAGTTAAAAATAAATCCGGTGAACAAATTGTTTACGTAAGGTTTGCCGGAGAAAAATTTCATTTTGTTAATTTTAAAAATATTTGCTCCGAAACGTATTTTTATGCAATTCCAATGGTTGGGGATTCAAAAAAGAATATTGTAGAAAATCATTATTCCGCAACGATTGATTCCTATTTTCCGGAAATTACAGGATTTCTTGAAGATAAAAATAATACAAATATATCTGCTGATCTGCGGTTTAAGATAGTTGCTTGTGTTTGCAATCTTTATTTCAGAACACCTAAATTTTTATCGGAAATAAAATCGCACATGGAAAAACTCATTTCGCTCAGTTACGATTATCATTTAGGAAAAACAGAAAGGCATATTGTCCTTTTTATCGGTAAAAAGATTGATATTAAAAATGTTAATCCTGATGAATTGATAAAACGATCAAAAGAAGTTGAACAGCTTTTATTCCTTAAGGAACATCTTGAGATATTTAATGATTTAATCAATTTCAGAATTAAAAGTGGGATTGGAATAACTTATATCGAAGACGATTCAAAATTTATCACTTGCGATAACCCAGTATTTTCAGATTCATCAAAAGGATTTGAGAGTTCTTTCGATCCAAATGTAATTTTTCAATTTCCCATTACTCCAAAAATATTAATCACCTTATTACCTATTTCTGATGATTATTTGAAAGATAGCTTTCAGAAAATAAAATTCACAAAGTTTAATACTTTAATTACTAATTATATGATTGAAGAAAATTCAGAGAAGTGGATAATAGGAAGTGAAGAAACTCTTTCTACGCATGTTTTGGAACAAGAAATATGTAACGACCCCACCTCTGAGGATTCAAAACAATTAGTTGATGTAACTGAAGGGAAGGGGTTGCTCATGTTGGAATTAGAAGCGGTAATGGCAAAGCATAATTATTCTCTTGCGCCGGAAGTCATTGATAAATTTGTTGTATTAAGTAAATCAGAAGAAATAAAAAATGATCCAAATTTTATTGAGACGCTAAAGGTATTAAAAGATAGAGGCTTGATTAAGTAGCCTAACTGTTGGAACCTAAAGTTGTCAAAAGTAAAAATCTCTATTAAGTATATGAGCATTAACTTTTACTTCCTCTCAATCTTGAAAGTAATTGCCTGAAATCTGCGTTAATATTATTGTGATTGCCCTGTAAATTTAAGGGTGGATTAAAGTGATTGATAAGTTCTTTTTCAGTAGTTGCAAAGTTTGAATTTGTAAGAAAAAACATAATCAAGTTGCTGCACATCCATTCAGAAAGTTCTTGTTCATCAGTATTGCTAAATTTTGTTTTTCCTGTTGAAGGGTCTTTGTCACGGGGAATTTGTCTATAACCAAACAATACACCTAAACTTTTACGCAGCGTTGAGCGTCCGGCGTTGTTGCCTTTAAAATGTTGTCGGTAATCTCTGGTTCTTAAGCTCTCTCCTGCAATGCCTGTGTAAATAACCTTTAGTTTTTCGAAAGTTGTAAAAATCGGTTTGATAGATACGGTCGGAAGATTTGAGTTTGCCCTTAAACACAAAATATAATTTCCAGAATTATTTGCAATAATGATTTCGCTGTCTGTTGTTGGATCAAAACGATTTTGTTTAATCGTTGTAAGAGTAGAAATCAGGTCAGATGAGGTAATTACTTTTGGAGTATTTGAATCAATTTTAATTTTGATAACGGGTTTAGTAATTATTTTTTCAGCCACAGGTTTGTAATTTTCACCAACTATTTTTATACGCCCGGACCGGATAAGTGCTTCAAAGTCTGCAACTGTATAACCATCCTTATCAGAGCAAAAGTCAGAATAATAAAAGCCTAATTTCCGAATTTTATCTCGAATCCCTTTTTGTTTATCCGATGTTGACCGAACTTTCTCCGCAATTAACTTCCTTATTTCATTAGCCTGCGAGGTCGTAAATGTATTTTGTCCTTTCATTATTGATTCTAAGTTTATTGTTGTCAACTATTGTTCCTGAGATGTCCGTCTGAAACGTTATCGTTGAAAGTTTACAGATGCTTTATTATTGTTCGCAATTTCTATCAAAATATTATCAAGCTGTCTATTTGTTATTGTCGTGCCGAAATGTTTTTCAATTCTTGTTTTTAGGTCAAAGCATTTGCAGAAAAATTTGGCGTATTCGTTATCTACATTCCTTGTTTTTGTCATGTCGTCAAATTGTTTAGGAACTCTACTGATAAAATTTCTCATAGCTGTTACTGCGCGAGTGTCGTAAATGAAAAACAATTCTGGAAGATGAAAGTGTAAATACTTGGAACTAAAAGAACGCTTTTCAAGGTCGGTGATTTTAGAAACAATTGTCGTTAGATACATATGAGATTCTAAAACTTGTTGAATGTTGTCAACGGTCAATTTTTTTATTTGCTTTAGTTTGTGAATGTGGTCGTCTAGATTAGATTTTCTAAATGTCGGTGCTACCTTGTCAATGTAAAAGTTGTCGTTGATATCAGATTTGTTTCGTCTTCTCTCAATTGCAACAGAGTAAGCTCGTCCAATAAGCCAAACTTTCGCTAAAATTTTTTCATCTTGTCGGTGAGAAAAATTGTCTCGGCACAAATCGTAAAGAACTTTATTTCCAAAGTCCCAAGGATTTGCTTGTTTTGATTTGTCCAACTGTTTAGAAGACGGAAGTTGAAGTGTCATTTTGAGGTTGTCTTGGTTTATTTTATAAGTTATTTGTCAGCACGAAAGTTTAATAGAAATTCTATCACCTTATATAATTCTTCAACTGGTTTACCATCTATAATATCCTTCGCAAGTGAATGACCATGATAAACCTTTTTTGATTTGCAAGTAGGGCAGAATAGATCAGACATCAATATTCCCTTGTATTTGCTAAAAGGTGTTAAATTAAATATCAATGAACAGTCGTTGCAGAACCAATGATATTTAAAAGACAAAGATCTTCCCTTATAAAAATGATTCCGCAACGGAATAGGTAATGAGATTCCCAATTTACTGTACATTGTTGCATTGAGGTGATATAAATAATCTTTCATATTTGGTTAATTAAATAATTGACTTTGAGCTTTGATTTCTTTCATGATTGGAAATTAAATCTAAAATTTTGGAAACATGATTACTACTATTTCCGCGGAAGGGGCGGGAGGTTACAATTATTTTAGTTTCATTATATTCTTCAAATGAAATTATTTCAGGGCCCTTGTCTTGCGGAACAGATTTCGTCCTTAATCCCCTTCTAAAAGGTTCCCACCATGCATCGTTTGTTAAAACTAAACAATATTTAGGTTTGATCTCTTCTATCTCTTGCTTTACTAATTCAATTGCAAATTGCTCCTGGTATTTTTTTGTGTAGTATGACGGGTTGCCTTTGGGAGGTGCAATTTTATACAGGTTCGACCAAATGATTTTTTTCGCCCACTCCCACCCATTTATATCAAGATTGTAATATTGAGATATAAACTTGTAAGTAACATTCCAAAAGAATGATTTGCAAGTGTGATAAGATATTGGCTTATAAAATTCTATTTCATCAGAAGTGGTTACAAAAGAGGCATACGATTTGGCAGACCAATAGACATTTACCCAATCAAGCGGGCAATGATTATTTGGTGAATAGTATGAATTAGAAAACTCGATACTTTTACTCATTCTTACTTTTAAACTTTCACTTGTTTCATTTATGTTAAATGAATCACCCCAACCATTTACCGCCTGGCCATAAATGATAAAATCGCATTGCTCATTTGGTAATACTCCGAACGAAGGGTAGTAATTTACATATTCTTTTTCTTTCTCATTCTTTGCATTTTCTGCAAAGTTGATTAATTGATCTAAAAATAATTGATCATATTTTTCAGAGAATTTATTATAAATTGTATTTTCCATATTTCGTATTGGTTTTAGGCTGATGGTTCAGTTAATGGTTTCTTAGGTTCTCCTTCATTCAAAAAATCCATCAATTTATTAGCGTATTCTTTTTTCTTGGCCGCTTTAAAACCGCTCAAATAAATTTCAGTGGTTTTGCTGTTGGAATGCCCTACACTTTCTGAAATCATTTCAATGCTTGCTCCATTGTTTAACATGGTATTAGCAAATGTATGTCGTGCCCAATAAGTGCTAATGTCTGTCCCTAATCCAGCTGTTTCTGCCAATTTTTTAAGATGCTGGTTGGCCAGTCTTGTGAAATTTTTTACAACCCGTTTTATTTCTACAGCTGTCATATCGGGTACCAATATCGGGAAAACATATTTACCCTTTCTGGTATCTGCATTTTTGTACTTATCAATGATCCGTTGCGAATGGTCGGTTAATTGAACAACTATCGGTTTCAGATTGGCTTTGTTGGTTCGTTTGGTTTTCTCCCGCAGAAAAATGATTTGTTCGTCCTGCAAATTGTTTCCGAATTTCATTTCCGCAATATCGTGCATATTTATTCCATTGCAGAGATAACTCAAAAACCAGAAATCCCTGGCCTTTTCCTGGAACTCGTTTGCAGGCGTTTGAAGTAAGACTTTCATCTGTTCTCCGTCCAAAGGTCTTTTATTGGCGGTGGAAGCCGGAATCTGGTATTTGCGCTTACCAAAGGGGTAATGTTCCATTGGTATATCGCCATCCTCACGTGACATATTAAATAATGTTCGCATTGGCCTCAGATATATGCCAATTGTTGAATAAGATGACTTCAGTTCCTTCAACATATAGTTTTCATATTCCTGTAACAAGAGGTGGTTGACCTCGCTAAAAGGAAAGGATTCAGTTTGCAGCCCATGATATTTTTGTAAAAATTTATAGAATGACTTCTTACTGCATCGGTACGCCGAGGCAGTTCCTATCTGGTCGTTCTTTTCAAGCAGGGTAATGTATTCTTCATATTTTGCAAACAGGTCTGTCTTATCGTAACTAGGGCCGAAAAAATACTTATCAAATGCAGAGAAACTGAATTGAGTTAGATTCTTAATTATTTTAATTGCCTTTTGTTCAATTTCTATCAAATCGAACTTGGTGTCCTTGAGGTCACCTTTTGGATTCTCAGAAGTGGCAAGTTCAAAATCTTTCTCGGTTAAGCTAACAGTGGTATTATAGAAATTAGTTTTTCTCTGGAAAGTGATCCTCAATTTAACAGGATATGTATCATCCTTTTTTATTCTTCTTGTATCCAAAAAAATTTGAGTTGCTGCGCTGTTTTTCATGGGTGTAAAGTAAAAGAAAATTTGCAAACAATTTGCAAACATTTCACCAAATTTGCAAACATTTGCAAACATTTTGGATAATTTTTGAAAACATGAGAAAAATGTGAAAGGCATTAACTCAATAAAATCAATACTTTCAGCCATTTTAGAAAGTTATTGAAAATTGGTGAAAAGGGTATTTTTATGCTTTGGGAGCAGGAGGCCGCTGGTTCGAATCCAGCTGCCCCGACAGAAACCCGCCGGATGGCGGGTTTTTTTGTGTACAAATCTTTGGGAGAATATTTAACGAATAGAATACCTGATTTGGGTGCAGCAGGCGCTGGTTCCCTGCCCAACTGGGTTATTATTATATAATTGGTGATTGAGTTGGCAGGCGGGGAATCCAGCTGCCCCTAGTGTACATTCAAGTAATTAAAGGATTTTAGTTCAATTCTTCCCATTATTCCAACCAAATACACCCGAAATCTTTTTTCTTTAATAATTTATTTATTGCCGGGATATTGAAATACTCAGGTTGGAAATTTTTGCCGAGCCATGCTTTCATTTCTTTGTAATCCTTATGCTTAGGGTCTGCAATTATCTTCAATAAATTTGGATATCCCCAGATACCACCGCAGTCTTCAGGAGGGCATTGCATTTTTCCGTCAATACAGCAGGGGATGTGATTATTGCTTTCCTCCATAATTTTATCCAAAACGATAGCATGTTCCCAACTATCACCAAAATCGTATTCGTAGTTGATGTGTTGATTTACTTTATTTAAAATTTTATGCAGTGGAATTTCGCGACTGTTTTTTGCTTCTTCTATTCCAAATTCTTCCGGGGCATATTCATTTTTTTTCGCTTTAAACATGTGCAAATGCGAATTTGTCCAACCCATTGTAGTTTGAATAATGCGGTGCAAGTCAACAAGTAATGTTTCTTCATGCACTAAAATTGTTCTCCATATTTTGGGGTCTGAGCCGGTGAGGGTAATTGTTAATTGGTAGATTTGATTGGTCATTTTGTTATTTTTATTTATAAATTGGAATAAGCTTCTTGTTAAATATTCTTAAAATATAGTTTTGCACTTCCCGATATTTTTTCCTTTATAATTGTTTGTCAGTTTCCTTCTTGACAATTTTGCTGGGATGCCACTATATTGGAAAAAATCTAAATCGTTTTTCTACCATTGCTTAAAATTAAAAATTTTGTGGTTCTTTTTTTCCATCAGGGTAAATCAAATAAATTATACCATTTTCAGAAATAGCAACGGGTTGTTTATGAATAATTGGTCTCTTTCTTACTGATTTTGTAGCTTCGTCAAGCAGATTATTCTGGAAGCAACTGTACCACCCTTTCGGGTCGAACTGTACCACCTTAAATGGTATGATGAAGTGATGCAAAATTAGTTTTATTTTTTGTTTCTCAGTGATGGACCTATTAAATCAAAACGATGTGCTTTTGGAACAATCCGATCCAGGATCGCATCAGTAATAGTTGGTTCATTAATATACTCATACCATTGGTTTACCGGTATTTGCGAAGCGATGATAGTTGCTTTGAGTCCATATCGGTCTTCGAGTATTTGCAGCAAAGCCAGTTTTACGTCCTGGGTGAGTGATGCCAGCCCAAAGTCATCAAGTATAATCAGGTGCATTTTTTCTATTCCGTTAAGTATTTCAATGTTACATTCCGGATCCTGTTGAAGCCTTTTTTAGGAGAAACTGTAGGTTAGAATGTCCCGTCCTTAAACGTCGGGGAGGCCGCTGGTTCCCAGCCCAACTGGGTTAATATTATATAATTGGTGATTGAGTTGTCAGGCGGGGAATCCAGCTGCCCGGACTACTACCACAAGGGTTTCAGCGATTTTAAGGATGTAACCCTTTTTTATTTGAATACAATTTGCAAACATTTGGGGGTTTTCATTATATTTCTACTACTTTGTAGATACACTTTGGTTCAAAAATGATTTAGATTCTAGCGTAAACCTGGAATAAATACAAATACTATCAATCTATAATTCTTTACTTTAGTAATGAATTTCATAACAATTCAAATGGAACGGCCTACTGAGAAATGCCTAAAATCGGCCAGTTTATTGAAACAGTAATGCGGTCAAAACAGAATGGCACTTATTTAAGACAACTCAATCACTGGGAGCGAATACCCATTATCATACTTGAAAAGTTTGGCCTTCAACCATTGCCTCAAATAATGGAAGATCTCTACGCGAGAAAATCTAATAACATCACCTCACAATTACCTTTATCCAAATGGATTGAATATATTAACGAAACATCTTTGACAGATGTAAAACTAGACAAGTTAACTGCCAAAGCACACAGGATCGAATTAAAGGAGAATCTAGGAGAAAAAAGAAATAATAGCCCTGAATAATTATCTTTGAATAATAATCCAATTACAACATTCTTTATCATTTATTAACTTATTCAATTTAAGGGGTCATGTTCACCGGATGAGGAGGTTACCTGAACGGAATTTACAGCTAATAATTATTGCCTACTTTTATTGACAAAAATCAGAAATGTATTCAACCATTAAAAAACATATTTACATTCTACTTGACCCGGCAGAAGGTGGAGCTTTTTGGGACAAGTTGATTGACAGTTTTATCATTTCTTTAATCCTACTAAATGTAGTTGCCGTAATTCTTGAAACAGTCGATAGCATTTCCTTAGCATATGGTCCGCTATTTAAAAATTTTGAAATTTTTTCCGTTTATTTTTTTACAATAGAATATGCTCTAAGAGTTTGGACTTGCACATACATAGCCAAATATAAGCATCCTGTTACGGGCAGACTTAGATACATTTTTTCTTTTGGTTCGCTTATTGACTTGCTTGCAATCGTTCCTTTCTATTTACCATTTTCAGCATTTTACGACTTCCGTTTTATAAGAATTTTACGCCTCATAAGATTTTTAAGAGTGTTTAAAATAGGTAGGTATCTAAACGCAACAAAAATTATTTCTAATGTTTTCAAAACAAAAAAAGAAGAATTAGTTTTGTGTTTATTAATTACACTTACTTTAATTGTTATTGCTTCAAGCCTGATGTATTTTGTTGAACACGATGCACAACCCGACAAGTTTTCAAGCATCCCTGAATCAATGTGGTGGAGTGTTACTACTTTGACAACCGTTGGCTATGGGGATGTTTATCCAGTAACAGGATTAGGAAGAATTTTGACCGCTTGTATTTCAATACTTGGGATTGGAATTTTTGCATTGCCTGCGGGTATTTTAGCATCAGGATTTTCGGCCGAGTTTCAGAAATTAAAAAAGGGAAAAAACACTTGTCCTCATTGTGGCAACGAATTAAACAATAATCAATAATTGGAGTGTTTTTTTGTTTTTAAGGATGAACATAGAATTATCCCAGGTTCTATTTGAGCCTTGGTAAAAATGATTTAGGCACTACTATTGGCTTGAGTGGGCCAAGTCATTTCTTATTCATGCTAGGTGGGATGTAGTAGATTAAATGAATGGATTTACAATTACTCAAATGCCATAATATATTCACTTCGTTTTTCTAAATTCCAAGTAAATAAGCCCCCGCAATCCTTTAATTTAGTGCATTTCTCACATTCTGGTAAGTAACTATTCTTCCAATCCGAAATTGACTTTCTTGAATACTTCCAAAGTTGTTCAGGTAACACACATAGCTGAGAGTTATATATTGAAACATGCATTCCTTGGCCAGCAAGAAATTCAACGGCTTCTCCTAGTTCTTCCATATAATCGTGTGGGTCAATCCAAAGTTTTTCAATGTTGTGTGGTGTATATCCGATAAACTCCAAGCCCATAAAGGTAACATGTTCGGCAAAAGGTAAATTTTTATAAATGTATTTTGCGAGTTTGGTTAATCGAGGAATTGATTGTTTATGTAAGACTATCCTAATTTCAATTCTTTGATTGAAGCGGGCTAAGTTATGAATCCCTAAAATTGTTTGGCTAAAAGCATCTTTAGCTTGAACGATATAATCGTGCACTTGATAATAATCTGCATACAGTGGAATACCTATCATTAATCGTTTGTAATCAATTGCTGCAAGTCGCTCAGCCATGTTCAACCATGCAAATGAACGACCATTTGACAAAACATGAACTTCTGTGTCCGGTAAATTTTCTTTGATTGTTTCCAGTGTTTTAAAAAATAAATCCCCCATTAAAGTTGGTTCACCTCCGGTAATACATAATTCACTACAATTCTTGGGTATGAGAGGGATTAGTTTCTGATGAATACCGAATAGCCTTGGGATATCATTCTTATCTCTAGGTGGTTGAGAGCACATTAAGCAATTGCTGTTGCACCTTTCAGTTGCAAGCAATGCATTATAATGTGAATTTATCCTATATAAAGTATTTATGATTCCGTCATTATTTGCAACTACTAAATCGCCCTCAGCTAAATGTTCAAAAGTTTGAACCCGCGATACCGCTGAATATGATTCGTATTGTTTAGGAATATCAAGTCTTGTAAGAATGCCCCGAAATTTCCTCGTTGTGATCTTGGGTATATCATTTTCGCAAATTAGGAATGTATCATTATCCAAATTATCCGCGTCTCTAGTTACCTTTCCTACAATTGGTTCGTTTATATTTACTGATATACCTTTAGTTTTTAGTAGCATTGTTGCAGAATTTAATCAGTTCATAATTTTCAATCTCTAAATTTATTAAATTAAAACAATATTGTTGGATATCAATATTGGAATTATACCGTTGTGCATCTGCTGGGTTATCCTTTCGCTTAATCAAATATACATTGGATTTTGGATTATCGAAAATTAAATTGGATAATTTCTCTGCCGACAAGGAATAAAAATCAATTACATGCTGCTTATCTGAAACATAACAGTGGAATACAATTGGTAAATCTGTAATAATAATATCTGATTCTTTTACCACTTCTAATGTTTTTACAACTGGGCTTATTCTACTGAAATATTCGTCATTTGAAAAGTCAATTCTTGTTTTAATAGAATTGAACACCAAAAAAAGTGAAAGGAAAAAAATGCAAATTGAAATTGACCTTTTGTAAATTTTTAAACCCGGAAATAATTCCTTGAAATTAATTGATGAAATGAAAATAGCAATAAGTGGTAAGTATGTAACAGAATATCGGAGTGTTTCGAAGGGGAACATAATGTTATAATGTACTTGATAATAACTTCTATAGTGCGACGCATACAAAAAAATATAAAGCAGTGAAATTGTCAAAAAAAGTACACCCAGTTGCGAATAAGATTTTTTGACAATAATAATAAGTAATGACAATAAAAATAAAATTCCAGTTAGACCCCAATATTTAAAATTTGTAAATGCTAAAAGGGATTGTTCTAAATTTTGAAATAAAAAAGTCAGGGAAAATGTTTTCGTACCAATATCAGCACCTTCATTACTTTCAATTGAAAAAATATTAATGTAATTAGAGAAAAATGATACTGTTAAAACGGAAATGAATAGTAAAATAAAATATCCTCTGGGCGCAGGTGGCTTTTTGTTAACCGCTCTAAAAATAGGGATGATTAAAAGTAAGGCAAAGAGCACTATATTTTCGCGCTTAGTAATAATAGCACTTACCAGAAAAAGGAATGTTAACCATAGGGAAATATTTGAAATCTTAAAATTAAACTCACTTGCCTTCAAAATAAAAATTATAGTGAGGATTACAAACAACCCTGATAAAGTTTCAGCTAAACCTGATGTTTGAAAAATTGTAATAAATGGAGTTAACAACATTATCCATAGAAATGACCTCAGTGAAAATAAATATTTATCCTTATTCCTTTTATTCCAATTAAAAACAACTACCAACAGAATTATAGATATAATGAAATTAAGAATAAAAATATTATCTGGATTATAACCAATTAATAGATTCAATTTCGAAAGCACCAAAGGAAAGGTTAAAAAATGTCCTCCGTAGCTCACTGATTCGTTGCAGCTTTCAAAAGAGCCATCAATACAGCTTTGTGTTTTAAAAAATGCTGAATGAAAATCGTAATCATGATTTAAAGATCTTGCTGAGTCGTTATAAATGAAAGAATCTTCATATTCAAGCCCCCAGAAAGGAAATGAAATAAACAATAGCCTAATAGCTATATTAGAAAATAGAAGAATATAATCACTATGTTTTTTGAAGAATTGTGTCATCTTCGAACCACCCAACTTTCAAATATTTTTTTGATTCTTTTGTCGCTATCCATCATTTCAATGAGAAATCGAATAATTTCCATATTCTTTTGACAGAATGTGCTTGTTGGACGATAGCCAAGCATGTCTCCTTGTGTTGCATGGTTATGTATTGGGTCTGCTCCGCAATAGGTTTGAAATGCACAGTCAGCACAGCCTGGCAAACTTTCATTTATACCATTTTGAACGATGTTTTTAGCCTGGTCACTATAGAATATATCTTCATAGCTGTGTGTATCAAGATGCCCAAGTTTAAATGTAAAATCATTCATTTCTGCCAACATTCTACTTTCGTCACTTGCGTAAATGGCACCATCATAATTAAAAACAATTACATTGGTAATTGAGCCAGTTGGAGAACTTAAATCAACATAGCCCACTGGAAAAGGAGTCAAAATTTTCCGTAAAATTATTGTAGCGTAATCTTCTGAAAAAAATTCTCCGTTGAAATTATAATCTAAAATTCTGCCGAATGCTTTTTTATAGAACGCAAGAAATTTATTTGTTTCATACTTGTTCTTTATTTCGTTCCTAACTGCAAATCCATAGGGTGAAATTGGCCTTAAAAAAATATTCCTAAATCCTTGTTTGTAATATTCTTCGACTATTTCTACTGGATGTTCTAAAGAGAGATTGGTTGTTGTCATCAATGCTGAAACACGATCTTTGCCTATCATGCTCCTTGATAGATCAATTCCTTTTATTGTGAGTTCATAACTATTTTTTCCAGGGCGTTTTCTGTTTTCATTGTGAACGTAGTTTGGGCCATCCAGTGAAGTAGAAATAAGAATGCGATTTGTTTTGCAAAAATCTAAAATCTCCTCTGTCATAACTGCTAGATTTGTGCAAATGACAAAACTGACTTCTTTGTTATATTTTGGTGCAAGCTCTTTTACCCTTTCAACTGCATAAACAACATTTTCAAAAGCAAGCAATGCTTCACCACCTTGAAATTCCATCGTCACATAAGGGTTTGGCGACCTCATCATTAAATCAATTCCTTTATTGATATGATCTCTCGACATATCATATTTATCTTTGTCTTGTGTAACTCTTGAAACTTGACAATAATGACAAGTATGCTCACATCTAAGTGAAACAACGAAAATATGCAGTGCAGTAAAATTATCTAAGAATGATTTTTTCGTTCTGTAACGAGTAGCTAAAATATCAATTAGTGGAGGAATTTTTTCTTCTGAAATAAAAAAATTTGCAATTAAATCTCCAAAAAGGTTGAAGTCGTTTTCTTTCGATAATTTTCTAGTAACAATTTTTTGAGTCGTGCCAGCAGGAACAACTAAATGATCTCCAACCTCATTGACCAATACTTCTTTAGCTAAATTAAGCCTATGAAATCTAAAGGGCAATAAAAAGTAATTACCGTTCTCTTGATTATAGAAGTCAATATCTTTAAATTTTCTGTTTTTTTGACCGGGTTGGGATTCAATCATTTATGGTGTTGGGCTGCTTGAAAAATGAGAATAGTGAGAAGAATGGGAATAATGATCGCAGTGAAAATATTTACTTAATACAGCACCACTTGCTTCCAAAAAGTATTTTTGGGAATCAGCATTAGATCTGAATTCCAAGTAGCAGGTTAAATCAACAAAATGTTTCTCACCATTAATTACAATATAGTATTCCGCCGTATCTCTCAGTGTATTTTGATATTTGATAACGACAAAAACCTCAATTAAATCTTTTGCATTTACCCTTGATAAAATAATGCTATTCGTGATTGAATCGGAATTATCTACTTCATACAACCTCAAATTTTCACCATTTAATACAAGCTTCTTATCTTTCCAATTAATTACTTGCTTGTTGGCATACAATCTCAAAGTATCATTTTGTGCTTGGGCATCTGCTTTTGATAAAGCAATTAATGAGGATAATGTGATTGCAAAGCATTTCATTTTCAAATGATGATTTGAAGAATATTTTTTCATTGAATATTTGGGTTAAAGCCAACCGGGTCAGAAACATCGCCAGGTGGGACTTCATCAAATTCGCCATTTGAAAATGCCTTGGCAACCAAAAGGTCTCTAATATTATGGGTTTCTTTAACAATTGTATCTCGAAGTTGAAAATCAATTAAATCTCTTTCCATCTTTTGAAGATATAGTTCTAATTCATCAGGTTTCACATTTGAGATAGCCAATGGCTTTAAGGAAATGGAAAAGTTCCCTTTTTCGTCTAAAAAATAATTGGTATGAAACTTATCTCCATACCAATAAAGGCATTTCAGAATTGTTTGCTTTGAAAATAATTTGCCATCCACAAAGACAAATATTTCTCCGTCTTTGACGCAGTTAGTTTGCCTCATAAACTAAAGATTAAATCAATGAGCTGGAATAATGAGAGGTATGCGAAGCATGTGAGCTGTGCGAACTATGTGAGCTATGAGAACTATGTTGGGTTACCATTTTACTCAGCTCAGGATTTGCTACGTTTAATTTTAAAACAGGCATTGGCCTTGACTTGGAAACTTGTTTTGTAAAGTCAGAATTATTGTCAGTATTTAGTTCTGTTGTAGGTGAAACCATATTGCCTAAAAGGTTTCCACCAGTAATTGCAGCTATTGCAGTTCCAAAGATTGCACCTGCTTTTTTTGCAAGTCCTTTAAATCCGGTGATTTTATGAGTTCCCATAATACTTATTTTGAAGGTTTTACCTGTGATTGATAAGTCGAAGATAAGTATACCTCTTGAAACTTCCAAATAAAAGATAAATTTAGTTAGCCTGTCAATTTTTTAGTACAGTTATGCTGGTGACTGGGTGGATTTCAGTCCAGCTGTGCTTCGTGTCCACCACATATGTTCCAATGATTTCAACTCTTTCTCCAACAGAAGGTAAATACACTTTATTGACATAGTTGTTACACTCTACCTTTGGGTTCTTTCCATTAACAAGAAAGGCACAAACTGTTTCTACAACTAAACAACCGTTTTGTCTTTCGTAATTAAATGTGTTCAATAAGTTTTCTTGTCCGATGTCAAGTTTTAAAAGAATATGATAATCTCCGTCTTCCTCAAATCGCACAGCAGTGACGGTTCCTGTTACTTGTTTACATTTTTCAATTACTTGAAGTCTATATAACTTATATACTCGATTCAATAAACTATCATCACACAGAATTTCTGTATCAGTTTTATATGAATGTACAGAAGCGCACTTTGTCACAAATAATTCAATGAAAAAAAAAAGAGAAATAATTGCAAGAGTTCTGAATTTCATCATTTGCATAAGTTTTCATGTTAAATAAGCATTAGTAATTGTTAAAACTAGGAATATAGAAGCTAATTATAATATAGATGGAATATCTTCAATTGTGATTGTTGTTAAAATTTCTTTTGTTAAAGTTGGTATGCCGGCAATCCTGTTTGCCTGTTTTTCAAGAGTTTTTTCAAAAATGTTCCTAACATATCTTCCATTGCCGAAAGACTTGTCACGATTTAAAAACGCACTTGTGAAAAGTTCAGTCAATTTATTTTCAACTTCTGTGGTTGTTGTGTAGTCAAGTTTTTTAGCCTGAAGTTCAAATATTTCTAGTAATTCGGACGGGATGTAATCATTAAATTCTATGTATTGATTAAATCGTGATTTTATTCCTGGGTTTGAGTCAATGAATATGCGCATTTCGTCAATATAACCTGCTATTATCACAACTAAATTGTCTCGGTTATCCTCCATTCGTTTTATTAGTGTAGAAACAGCCTCCCTTCCAAAATCATCTTGATTTTCGCCAACAAGTGAATACGCTTCGTCGATAAATAAAATTCCACCAAGCGCTGAATCAATTGTTTTATTAACTTTAATTGCTGTTTGTCCGGAATATTCTGCAACTAGTCCTGCTCTGTCCGTTTCAACCAACTGCCCTTTGGTCAATACTCCAAGATTCTTGTAAATTGCAGAAACAATTCTCGCAACTGTAGTTTTTCCTGTTCCGGGATTTCCAGTAAATACCATGTGGTATGAAATAGAAGAGGATTTTAAACCCTCACTTTCTCTTGCTTTTTGAACCTTAATAAAATTGATAAGAGAGTTTATTTCTTGCTTGACCTCAGATAGTCCTATTAAAGAATTCAATTGCGCCAGGGCCTGCTCTAATGAGTGTTTTTCCATCTTAGTAATAATTTTAGTGTTTTCTATTTGTGGATTTGGGATATGCTTTAAGTTTGGATCACTTTCACCTGTCAATATTAATATATTTTTTAATTCATCTTCTTCCTTTATAGCAATTAGACCATCTGCTTTAATAATTATTGATACAAATCGATACAGTAACGTTAAATATTCTTTTTGCCAATCTTTATTATATGTTCCGATAATAAAGGATAGACGATACTTTGCATTTTCATCTACTGGTTTTTCTATCTCGGTTTTCAAGCTATTGAAGAACGTTTTATAGGACGTAAGAAATTTTTCATCATATAACAAGTGTAAATTAGAATAGCTATCTATTGTTAACCCATTTTTCATTGCAGTCAAATATATTAAGGCAAACGACTCTTTGCTTTTTGAATTAAAAGCGTTGGCGGTGGTACTAAAGGATTTTAAAATATCGAGTACAAAATAAAAATCCATCAACTCGTCGGATGTTTTAAATGGCTGTAGTTTTATTGTTGGCGATTGATAAATAAAATTAATGAATTGTTTATCATGCTTGATTTTATTGAAGAAATTAATAATATTTTCTCCAAATTCCTTCATAATATCAAAGTATTCATTTGAAATATTAGGCAAAATGTCTTCGTTTGTTTCACTAAGGTTATTTTTTAAGAGTGATATATATGCTAAAAATTCATTGGCAAAATTTTCTGCCAACTCAAGATTACTTATATAATAGGTTTCTTTGAGCCCTCCATTTGATACGAAATCAAATGAACCGTAATAAACAACAGGAGTTTTATAGTTGCCCTTGAACCGCATATCCGGAGAACCGTCTTTATTTATTTTGGCCCAAACATAGTCAATTGTTTTTGAATCTGAGGGGATGTTTTCTTGTCGCTCAACAAACCTCTGAATTTTAAAATTGAAATTAATTTCGGAAAAGTTAATCAACGACATTTCACCAAAATTATCCATCAGAAGAATAAATGCTGGATAAATGTAAATTTGACTTCCATTTGCATTTTGCAAATGAAATGCAGGGTATATTGACTTTATAAAATCAATATTTTCAAGGCTGAATAATACCTCTGTTTTTGTCACCAAAAGGTTTGTATTTCCCTTTAGTTCATTATTTGGATATTCAGCGGTGATATCCCAAATTTTTTCACTCAATAACAACTTGCAAAATGATTTTTCTAATGTTTGATATTGTTGTTCTATATTAGGGTCAAATGAAGTGTTTATGTCTGCTTTACTTTCATCAAATTGTTTTTGCAATTCTTCCACATCTAAGGAAGTTTGATCTAACTCAGATTGAAGGGTTTCAAGTGTGGAAATTTTAATAAAAATTGAAAAAAGACCAGTTTGTTTTCTAGTCAATTTATCCAGCGTCAATGAAAGTTTATCCTTTAACTCATTTAATTCTTTGGAAAAAGTTTCTCTTTCTGCTTTTGATTCTATTAAGTTTTCCTTAAGCCCCTTTAAACCTTCACTTGTGGCTATATTTGGAGTAATTTCAATATTATCGACATTGTCAATTGAATCTGATAGATCTAAATCTCCATCACCTTGTATTTTTGAAATGTTATTCTTGTCCCCAAAAAGCTTTTGGCGATTATATATCCCTGTTCCAGGAATGCCCGTATTTAAAAAGACCCCTTGCTTTCCAATATTAATACTTGCCCCTCTTGGCCCAATTGTTGTACTAACACCGGATTTACTCAAATTAAGATAAATTCCTGGTAGAATTTTAACTTTGCGTTTGAATTTAAAAGACATGGTATAAAGTTATTATAAAATTATTAAAATAGGGTCAATATTGATCAAAAGTTCGGACATTAGCTAATCCCTAGGGAAAACCATTCAACCATTGGAATGCATGGTATATCATCTCGTTTCACTTAAATGAGACTTCACGCTTTCAAATGGTTTCTCAATAATTTATATATTAAATAAAATTATCCAATTTCTTTGGCCTGTTTTAATTTACCGAAAAAGAAGGATATTTAAAATCATTATATTTTTACGCAAAGCAATAGTGTTTTATACCGTTTTCGCGAATTTGAAAAGCTATATTTTCAAACGATTTTGCTTAAAAAATAAAATGCGAATAATTTGACTGAGTGTTTTTGTCCGTTTTCGTTGACCCAAAACGCTCGTTTTCATTGGCATGTTCCCAACTATCACCAAAATCGTATTCGTAGTTGATGTGTTGATTTACTTTATTTAAAATTTTATGCAGTGGAATTTCGCGACTGTTTTTTGCTTCTTCTATTCCAAATTCTTCCGGGGCATATTCATTTTTTTTCGCTTTAAACATGTGCAAATGCGAATTTGTCCAACCCATTGTAGTTTGAATAATGCGGTGCAAGTCAACAAGTAATGTTTCTTCATGCACTAAAATTGTTCTCCATATTTTGGGGTCTGAGCCGGTGAGGGTAATTGTTAATTGGTAGATTTGATTGGTCATTTTGTTATTTTTATTTATAAATTGGAATAAGCTTCTTGTTAAATATTCTTAAAATATAGTTTTGCACTTCCCGATATTTTTTCCTTTATAATTGTTTGTCAGTTTCCTTCTTGACAATTTTGCTGGGATGCCACTATATTGGAAAAAATCTAAATCGTTTTTCTACCATTGCTTAAAATTAAAAATTTTGTGGTTCTTTTTTTCCATCAGGGTAAATCAAATAAATTATACCATTTTCAGAAATAGCAACGGGTTGTTTATGAATAATTGGTCTCTTTCTTACTGATTTTGTAGCTTCGTCAAGCAGCAATCGAAATTCATTCACCGTTTGTATGTTCTTTATGGCAGGTTTATTTGTAAGAGGGTTCATAGATGAAAAATTTCTTGGATCATCTCGCATTTACCGCTTGGCAAATTATTCAGAAAGTAACCTACCTTATTCTGTAAGTCAGGGATATAGGTTTTACAAATATCACATATTATCTCGTAATCTGTTTTTTCGTAATGGTGCGAAATGAAATCGCGAAACCGTATAATTGGCTCAGGATATGTTTGAAGATATTCTTCAAAAAAATCAGGCATTTGTTTTTCAACCCTTTTAGTATTTTCTCCTATTATTTGAAGACGCATAGTAATCGAATCCTTAAGTTCAACCCCTTTTTCCGTAGATATAAAATCTGTATTTTTTTCAATCCCTTCAAAACGATTCAAAATAAGTTGAAGCGATTCAAGAATATAACCAAGCCTCTCCGTTACGATCGAGTTAAACATGGATTATTTCCTTTTGTATAGATTGTAAAAATTGTTGAGAAAGATGTGGCCCTCTACGAACAATATGCACCTTTGCTGAAAGTGCTTTTTCAAGAAAAATATTCAGATTAATATACTTTTTAAAAGTAGGTTCATTTAATTCAACATATATATCAATATCGCTTGCAGCATTTTCCGTTTGCTTGGAATAAGAACCGAATAAAGCAATATCCACTACGCCAAATTCTTTTTCAAGATAAGGGCGGTTAGCACGTAAAATGGTTATTATAGATTCCCTGTTTATCACATTAATCTTCAAAATTACTGAAAAATTATTACGTTTTAACTGTGAGAGTTAAAAGCTATGTTTGGCGGACTCAGAGGGTGCGCCAAACCTTTTATGTTTTAGGCAAGAATCGAGTTCAATATTTTCTCCTTCAATTTTAGAGGAAAACACAGCCGCGACAGAAGTATAAAAACTAAATGATTCCATGCTCAATTCGCTGTCGTGGAGGCTTTGAAAATGTTGTTCAACATTATTGTTAATGTTTAAACAATACTGCATAAATAATTCGGTTGGAATAAAATTAAGCTTAATTTCCATTAAGTTGTTCGTTAGAGCTCAACGTTTTGGTTTAATTAATTCTAACACCTTATATAATTCATCAATTGGCTTGCCATCTATAATTGCTTTCGCAAGTGAATGACCATGACAAACATTTTTTGATTTGCATGTAGGGCAAAAAAGATCAGACATCATTAAACCCCTATATTTGCTAAAGGGTGTTAAATTAAATATCAATGAACAATCCTTGCAGAGCCAATGATATTTAAAAGACAATGATTTTCCTTTATAAAAATGATTCCGCAACGGTATAGGTAATGAGATTCCAAATTTACTATACATTGTTGCATTGAGGTTATATAAATAATCTTTCATATTTGGTTAATTATAACAAGATGTTTACAAAGGTATATTTGTCGCAAAAAGTGCATAAATCTTCCCCAAAGCACGAATTAACTGTTGGTTTACAAATATAGTAAAAATTTTGAAATCTCGTTTTATTTTGACGGCATTTATGTCTGGTTGGGTTTTAGAAAAATAATAGGTCTCCTTTTTTAGTATCAGTATTTTTGTGCTTGATGATGATATTTTGTAAATAATCGGTTAACTAAACACCGATGGGAATTAGATTTGTTTTGCTGGCTCAAATTGAGGTACATTCTACACTTCTTTATTTCCTTATAATTTTAAGCCGGGCTTCTGTGGGTTCTATAAATGCATTGCACTGCTTTAAATATTGCTGCATTTCATCCATATTATCTCCGAAAATGTTTTCACTGAACTCATGACCCCTTTGCAACATTTTTATATAGGGTTTACTATCACCTCGTTTTGTCAATTTCTTTAATGCTCCAAGGTAATCATCTCGGTAAACTGTTGGAATAATAATTTTTGACTGGCCACCCTTTACCAATTCTGCATTCATCATCACCCTTGCTATTCTGCCATTTCCATCTAGAAAGGGATGCACTTCACTTAAAACAAACATCATGTAAGCTGCTTTAGAAAAGGGATGTTCCAATGCTTTGTAGAAATCGAAACTTTGTATCAGTGTTCCCTTTACCAAATTAAAATCAACAAATGCTGTGCTACCTGCAAAATTGTTTTTGTCTTTAAATAAACCAGGATTTTTAGTCTCTCTTGCACTCATTAAAATTTTGTGCCGATAAGAAAGTATATTGATTAATTCATCAGGTGATTGCGGAGTAACGGAGATTTCCTTTCTGTTTGAAACAAGTTGATAGGTGCCTAATACATCATGACTGTCGTCATTTCTTGAAAGCAGCGGTTTATTTGTTTCAATAATTTGTTTTGCTTCATCAATTTCAAAAACGGTTCCTTCTATGTAGTTTGAAAAATAACTTTCAAAGAATGCAAAGTTCCGAAACGACTTAGTTGTAGCATTTCTTTCCGGTCGGTTTTTAAATTCATTCTTTTTCAATGCACGAAAGAGTTCCTCAAACAATTTCATTCTGTTTGGGTCGAAAGGAGAACCGAATGCCCTTGCGATGGCAAGAGGAGAGGATAGTATTTTTGAGGTATTTGTTGTGAGCAACGCACTTATTATTTTGTTAAGTCGTTCAAATTCTTTTTCCATTTTAAGTATTGATGCAATTGATTTAGCACGGTCTCTCACTTTGTTTATTTCCTCTTCTCCATTTACACGGATAATAAGTTCTAACTTTTCTTCAATTTCAGGTAAGGTCAAACATTTTGAAGTTGATCCAGTTTTTTTTGATGTTTGCAGATTTTCTAAAAATGCTCTTGGCTTTTGTGAGGCATACAATTCACCTGATATTGCGTTGTCGCCATCTATGGCTTTGTGACCTTCGAGAAAACGAATGGTGATGCCGGGAAGATGTATTTTCTTTGTGTAGGTGTAAGTCAAAAAGATTTGCCCTGCTTTTGTCGGTTGAAATTCAAAAGCGGAACGGTGGCTCAATAATGCACCCGGATACAAATTTCCAAGTATCTGAAAGAGGTTTCGTTTTATAATATCCTCAATGGAATCTGTGAAGTTTGAAGAATAAATACGTGGGGCAATCTTTCTTATTTTGCCCGCCTTTTGCAGTTTGGAAATTTGTTTTGAAATTTTTGGCAACGAAGATCCGAAAATAATTTCCTGAAGATGTATCGGTAAAATATTTTCCATTAGAGAAGCAATATATGGCAAAAATAGTAAAAATTTTCCATTATGACTCTATTTATTGTAAATATCTTCCATTATAAAGCATTTTCGAAGAATAATATTTTCCAGTAAAAAGGCAATCTCAAGCGCAATTGGCAAATATTTTCCAGTTAAAGGCATTATTTGGAAAAAATATTCCATAATGTTAAATAATAATATCCTATTTCTTGCCGAATTCTGCTCCATCCTACTATGCAATGCTGAATACCGTGGCCATCACAAAATATCCCGCATTCAGCGATTAAAATTTTGAATCTATCAAGCTTAATTTGAATTTGTTTTACCAATTCTTTTTTGATAAATCAATATCCTGTTTATTTTTGTATCCATTCTATTGTATATGAACATTGTATAAAAGGCTTCTTGCCTTTCCTTCCGTTTAACTTCAATAAATCTGCAGCCACTGGTTGGACTGTTTTATTGAGGTGGTTTTAACATACAGTTTTCATTTTCAAATTATTTTATCATGACCGTTCAAAAAAAAGCAATATTCAAATTATTTATACAAGCGCTTAAAGGAGAAAATGTAGATACTACCACCGGCAGTGTCGACAGGGTTATTTTCATGCTCGCAATTCCCATGATATTCGAAATGTTCATGGAGAGTTTATTTGCCGTGGTTGATATTTTCTTCGTGAGTAAAGTAAGTATTCAGGCCGTTGCTGTGGTGGGATTAACAGAAAGTACGCTCACAATCATTTACTCACTCGGTTTCGGATTAAGTATCGGTGCAACTGCTTTAGTGGCACGAAGGGTGGGAGAAAAAAATATTGCAGAAGCAAAGGTTACCGCCGTTCAGGCAATTTATGGTGGCATAGGAATTTCATTAATCATTTCTATTATCGGAATTTTCTACTCGCGCAATATTCTGGAAATGATGGGTGCAAGTGCCAGCCTCGTCGATTATGGTGTAAGTTACACTCGTTTAATGTTGTCGGGAAACATCACCATCATGTTGTTGTTCCTCATCAACGGAATATTTCGTGGAGCAGGTGATGCGGGAATTGCAATGCGAAGTCTGATCATCGCAAATGGTATCAATATCATATTAGATCCCATGTTTATTTTTGGAATAGGACCTTTTCCCGAACTTGGACTTTTAGGTGCGGCCGTTGCAACAAATATCGGAAGGGCAGTTGGAGTAAGTTATCAGATTTATCATCTCCTAAATGGAAAATCACTTATTCATCTAAAGGGAAAGATTTTCGGATTAAAAGCGGATATCATAGCCAAACTCGTAAAAGTTTCTGCAGGCGCTACCGGTCAGTTCATTATTGCTTCTTCCAGTTGGATATTTTTGATGAGCATCATGAGCAATTTTGGGGAACAGGTGCTTGCGAGTTATACCATTTCTATCAGAATTCTCATTTTTACCATTTTGCCGGCATGGGGAATCAGCAATGCCGCTGCCACTTTGGTGGGCCAGAACCTCGGTGCAGGACTCCCCGAAAGGGCTGAAAAGGCTGTATGGCGCACGGGTTATTTTAACCTCATTTTCATGGGTATTGTAACTGTCATCTTCATGATTTTCCCGGAAAACTTTTTGCGCATATTCACGGAGGAAGAGGTAGTGATTAAGGAAGGAGTGAAGTGTTTGCGCATTGTTTGCTTGGGCTATATCTTTTATGGATATGAAATGGTGCTGGCAAATGCCTTTAATGGTGCAGGAAACAGTAAGGTGCCAACTTTGATCAGTTTTGTGGGATTTTGGCTCATACAAATACCATTGGCATATTTCCTGGCTGTTACATTGGGACTCAATTCGTCCGGTGTTTATATGGCGATCCCAATCTCCGAATCGCTTATGGCAGTAGCCTTTATCATACTTTTCAAAAGGGGAAAATGGAAGCTGATAAAAATATAAACCTTAAAAAAATGCAGGATACAACCCTTTCTTTCAGTCATTCATCAATAAAACGGATGTCGTTTTGTAACTTTGCGGCGCAATTTGGAAACTATTTTAAGAAATGAAAGGCGTTCAAGACAACATTCATCCCATATTCGACAGGCTTTTACTGCGAAGTGATAAAGAGGAGCTTTTACGGCAGAACGCAAAAGTGATCTGGCTGACCGGCTTGTCCGGGTCAGGTAAAAGTACCATCGCAGAGCAACTTGAAAAAATATTACACGCGAAGGGTAATCTTACCATGTTGTTGGATGGAGATAATATCCGTTCCGGGATTAATAATAACCTTTCCTTTTCTGATGCCGACAGAATTGAAAATATCCGACGAATTGCAGAAGTGAGCAAATTACTTCTGAACTGCGGAATAATTACAATAAACAGTTTTGTAAGTCCGACCAACGAGATCAGAAAAATGGCGAAGCAATTAATTGGGGAAAATGATTTTCTGGAAATTTATATCAATGCTCCGCTCGAAGTTTGTGAGGCACGTGATGTAAAGGGTTTATATAAAAAAGCAAGGGCAGGATTGATACCTGATTTCACCGGAATTACTTCGCCTTTTGAAGCACCGGAAAATCCAAATTTGGAAATCAGAACCGATCAAATGGAAATTGAGGAGAGTGTGAAGATGTTGCTTGACTTTATATTACCAGTCATTAAAAAATAAATAAACCGGAATACTTAAACAATATTCCGCATTCAATAATTATAAATTAATAAAAACAGTATACATGAGTTACAGTTTAACGCACTTAAGAGAATTGGAAGCAGAAAGCATTTTTATAATGCGTGAAGTTGCGGCACAATTTGAAAATCCTGCATTATTATTCAGCGGCGGAAAGGATTCTATCGTTATGGTTTATCTTGCAAGAAAAGCATTTTGGCCTGCTAAAATTCCATTTCCTTTAGTTCATATCGATACAGGTCATAATTTTCCGGAAACGATTGCTTACCGCGATTGGTTGGTAAAAGAAGTTGGTGCCCGTTTAATTGTTGGTTCTGTGGAAGATTCCATTCAAAAAGGAACTGCAATTGAAGAACAAGGTATGAATGCAAGTAGAAATGCATTGCAAACAACTACACTTTTAGAAACTGTAGAACAAAATAAATTTGATGCCGCAATGGGTGGTGCTCGTCGCGATGAAGAAAAAGCACGTGCAAAAGAAAGATTCTTTTCTCACCGTGATGAATTCGGTCAGTGGGATCCAAAAAATCAAAGACCTGAATTATGGAATTTATTTAATGGCAGAAAACATATCGGCGAACATTTCCGCATATTTCCAATTTCTAACTGGACAGAAATGGATGTTTGGCAATATATTTTCCAGGAAAATATTACGCTTCCAACATTATATTTTGCACATCAGCGCGAAGTAATTGAAAGAGATGGAACATTTATTTCTACACATCCGGAATGGGTAAAATTACGACCAAACGAAAAAGTAATCTCTAAACAAATACGTTTCAGAACTTGTGGCGACCTTCCTATTACCGGTGCTATTGAAAGCGATGCCGACACCGTAGAAAAAATCATTTATGAAGTAGCAACAACTCGTGTTACCGAAAGAGGAAATCGCTCTGATGATAAACGCAGTGAAACATCAATGGAAGACAGAAAAAAAACAGGATACTTTTAATTATTTAATCACGGTATTTTCAATTACTTAAATTCAAGCTTAATTAACTTTTTATATGCAACATTTAGTTCAAGAAGACGGAACATTTAATAGCCATGGATATCTTAACATGGAATTATTGCGCTTTACAACTGCAGGATCTGTAGATGATGGAAAATCAACTTTGATTGGAAGATTATTATACGATTCCAAATCCATTTTTGTTGATCAGATGGAGGCAATAGAAAAACAATCTAAACAACGCGGCGAAGAATATGTAAATCTTGCATTATTAACCGATGGTTTAAAAGCAGAACGCGAACAGGGAATTACCATTGATGTTGCCTATCGTTATTTTGCAACACCTAAAAGAAAATTCATTATTGCAGATACACCGGGCCATATTCAATACACAAGAAATATGGTAACGGGTGCATCTACTGCAAACCTTGCAATCATTTTGGTAGATGCGCGTCACGGTGTTGTGGAACAAACATATCGCCACTCCTTCATCGCATCTTTATTACAAATTCCGCATATCATTATTTGTATAAATAAAATGGATCTTGTTGATTACAGCCAGGAAAAATACGATGCAGTAGTTGACCAGTTTCGCCATTTTGCATCTAAATTGGATGTGAAAGATGTACGCTTTATTCCAATTAGTGCATTATTTGGCGACAATGTAGTTGACCATAGCAAAAATATGCCTTGGTACGAAGGAACAACGCTATTATATAATTTAGAAACCGTACACATAGGTTCTGATCATAATTTAATCGATTGCCGTTTTCCGGTTCAGCATGTAATTCGCCCGATGAGTAACGAGTATCACGATTACCGTGGGTTTGCCGGAAGAGTTGCAGGTGGCGTATTTAAACCGGGCGACGATGTAATGCATTTACCATCAGGATTAACATCAAAAATTGCTGCAATTAAATCTATCGACGGAGATATGGAAGAAGCATTTCCACCGGAAAGTGTAACACTTATACTGGAAGATAATATTGATATCAGCCGAGGAGATATGATAGTGCGTGAAAATAATGTTCCTAAAGTAGGGCAAGAAATTGATATCATGTTGTGTTGGATGGATGATAAAAAACCGTTGCAATTAAATGGTAAATATGCCATTAAACACACAACACGAGATGCTCGTTGTGTAGTAAAAGAAATACTTTACAAAGTAGATGTAAATACACTGCACCGAATTCAGGATGTTGACAGTTTAACGCTTAATGAAATAGGCAGAGTAAAATTGCGCACAACTGTTCCATTATTCTACGACGAATATCGCCGCAACAGAAATACCGGTTCCATCATTATTATTGATGAAGGAACAAATTCAACTGTGGGTGCAGGTATGATAATTGAATAAATATTTTTTAATTTTAAAAAGGCATCATGTAAATATGATGCCTTTTTTTGTGCCAAATTCTTACAAATTTCAAAATAAACACGCCATAATTATGGTTGTTAATTCGTGCACCTGCATGACGGCAGTCAGGTTCGTAGCAACTTTTTTTTGTCCACAATACGGATGAAAAAAATTAGCCACGAATGCACGAATGAAAAGAGTAAATAAATTTCCTAATTTAAACAACCCGTCCCTTTGGCTGTTCATTCGTGCATTCGTGGCAACTATTTTTTTGTCCGCAATACGGATGAAAAAATTAGCCACGAATGCACGAATGAAAAGAGAATAAATTTCTTAATTTAAACAACCCATCCCTTTGGCTGTTCATTCGTGCATTCGTGGCAACTATTTTTTTGTCCGCAATACGGATGAAAAAATTAGCCACGAATGCACGAATGAAAAGAGAATAAATTTCTTAATTTAAACAACCCGTCCCTTTGGCTGTTCATTCGTGCATTCGTGGCAACTTTTTTTTGTCCACAATACGGATGAAAAAATTAGCCACGAATGCACGAATGAAAAGAGTAAATAAATTTCCTAATTTAAACAACCCGTCCCTTTGGCTGTTCATTCGTGCATTCGTGGCAACTTTTTTTTGTCCACAATACGGATGAAAAAATTAGCCACGAATGCACGAATGAAAAGAGTAAATAAATTTCCTAATTTAAACAACCCGTCCCTTTGGCTGTTCATTCGTGCATTCGTGGCAACTTTTTTTTTGTCCACAATACGGATGAAAAAAATTAGCCACGAATGCACGAATCTGATAAACCAAATTTTATTTGAAAATTGACTTAATAATTTCGCCTCAAAAACACTCCATAATTTTGGCTGTTCATTCGTGGCAACTTTTTTTATACAAAATACGGATAATAAAAGCCACGAATGCAAGAATCTGATAAACCATTTGTATAATGGGTAATTTTATTATTTGCTAGGCCTCTCCCTACCTCACAAAGGTTCCATTATACTCCATCCCTGCCCCAATAATTTTTATATAATAATTCCCCGCAGGTAATTCCTTCACATTCATCTGAATAATATTATTATTACCAGAATAATTCAATTCAATTTTTTGTCCAACGGTATTATATAATTCCAAAATATAATTTTCCGCTATTAAATCAATATCAATATAGATAATATCACTCGTCGGATTCGGATAAATTTTTATTGCATTAATTGTAATATTATCAATTGCATTTGACAGGTCAATTACCTTACAATACGTATTATTTCCCGCTGCATTAGATGCTGTGAGACACACATTATAGCTTCCAACAATTGCATAGGTATGGGCAGTATTTTGAATCCCGGAAATTGCTCCATCTCCAAAATCCCAAACCCAATCTGTTGGTTCGTTAATAGAAATGTCGGTAAATGATACCGTTAATGCACCTGTAATTTCATAAGTAAATCCTGCAATTGGAGCCGATTCGCCATTATTAATGATCACATTCAGGCAACTCTCATCGCTGCCTCCCGGTCCCTCAACAGTTAAACAAACATTATAGGTTCCATCTCCCACAAAAGTGTGATCCGGGTTTTGTAAAGCGCTGAAATCGCCATCATCAAAATCCCAAGACCAGGAAGTTGGGCTTCCAGTGGACAAATCTGTAAAACTTACATCCGGATCGCCACTAAAGGAAAAAAGTGCATTTAGCGGAGCATAACCATCAATTACGATATTTTCACAATAGGTATCTGAACCAATATCGTTGGTTACTGTAAGACATACTGCATAAGTGCCATTTTCAGCAAAGTTGTGCGTTGGGTTTTCCAGTGTTGAGGTAATTCCATCGCCGAAATCCCAGAACCATGCATCAGGTTCGTTGGTGGAAAGATCGGTAAATGTTACAAATGGATCTCCTGTATGCGAAAAATTGGCAACCGGAGCGGTATAACTTGATATTACAACATCCTGACATGTGGTATTGGAGCCCACTCCATTTGTTGCAGTGAGGCAAACATTATAGGTACCGTTAACGGTGTAAGTATGTAACGGGTTTTGCAGTGTGGAAGTAAATCCATCATCAAAATCCCAAAACCAGGAAGTTGGTCCGCCCGTGGAAAGATCAGTAAAAGTGACAATTGGATCACCTGAATGAATAAAATAAGCGGTTGGCGACAAATAACTATCGATAGTAACATTAGCACAATAGGTATCAGAACCGGCCATATTGGAAACGGTAAGACAGACCGTAAATGTTCCATTTGTTAAATAGGTATGCACCGGATCTGAAAGGGTACTGGTAAAACCATCTCCAAAATTCCAATACCAGGTATCAGGATCTCCTGTAGAAAGATCAACAAAAGAAACATCCGGGTCGCCAAAAGAAATAAAATCGGCAACAGGTTCATTTATGGCTACTACAGTTTGGCAAACTGTTGCTTCACCATAGTGATTGTATCCGGTAAGACACACCTCATAGGTTCCAGCAGCATAAGTATGTGTTGGGTTTAATGCGGTGGAAGTAAATCCATCTCCAAAATCCCATAGATAATCTTCGGCATCTACCGAAAGATTGGTAAAAGTTGCAGTAAATCCGGGACTTAAAGTGAAGGTAAAATCAACCGTTGGGTTATAAGGTTCAAACCGGGTTTCCTCCCAGGCAACATATTTCATATTGTTAGTTAAAATATCATCGTCACCGGGTGCCGGATCTTGTGAGGTTCCTGGTTCATTGTCCTGTAACCACATCACATGAAATTTATTATCTACCGTGTTGGGACTTGCGCTTGGATATGCATTTTCTTTGCCCAAAAATGCGGAATAAGTAAGGTTGATTGGCGCCGACCAAGTGTCTCCTCCATCATCAGAATAAGTGCCAAAAAGATCGGAGTAATTTTGATCGCTGGCGGAAATTTCTCCCTCCACAGGCATCATATACGACATATAAATTCTGTCTATATCTTCGTCATAGGATGCAGTTGGCATAAAGGTGAAACTTTCCCAATTGTAGGCATCAAGATTATCGGTTATTCCGCTAAATGGGTCGCCATCACCATCCCAGTCAATTACAAATTCTTCATGTAAGGTTGCTGCAACGTCTCCGGTCTTCCAATGGTAAATTCCCGCCTTTAAAAAATCGTAATAAAATCCGGTAACACCTGCAACATCTCTAATTTGCATCCTTCCTGCAAAAACATGAACGGTGCCATCATCCGTAATTATCATTTCATGCCTTCCGTCGTTCGTATCCACCCAATCATAATCGCCATCTCCATCCCAATCGGTAGTTTCTCCCGGACCGGCAACATAATTATCGATAGGAAAATTTAAAAGTACCGTAGGACTTGCATCCCAGGTCAAACCTTTATTTCCGGAATGCATAAGAATAAGATCCGAAACAAGACTTCCATAAAGCACATATACATCATTTCCATAAACTACAACCTGATAACAATCCGGTAAAATCAGGTCGCATCCCCAAGCTTCCGTAGTATTTGGGAGCGCATATTCTAAAATTGCCCAGGTTTCCCCTCCATCATCCGATCTTGAAAACAACAAATCCTCCTGACTGGGCTTCATAGCTACTACATAAATATCATCTGTTCCTTCCGGACAATATGCCATCGGATACCATCCATCAATAACGTCGGATCCGCCTGTTTCAGACCAGGATGTTCCGCCAATAGTTGTGTTTTTAAACAATAAAACCCTCGAAACATCATCTGCAACAACTACTTCATGGCTCATTACAGTGATTATTTCTGTGGAGTAAGTTTTTGCGGTTTCAAGTCTCGATGTAGGAAATGAACCCCAGGAAACTCCGTTGAAGTGATTGTAGTAGGTTCCGAGATTGGTAAAGGAAGGCGTAAATGTGCTGGAGCCCATCCATGCTGCAGTTATCTTTCCATCGGGGTAAGCAATCAAATGGTTGTTGCTAGATCCATAGGTTTGATAATCGTACGTAGTGGTGCCTATCGTGAGTGGAATTTGTGAAAATGTTATATTGAGGAGAGTGATCAATATAGTGCTTGAAAAAATCTTTTTCATATGCTTATTTTTTTGGATTCATTCCTGATATAAGAATACGTATAATTATTAATATTTCAAAATTGGGTAAATATTATAGGGATAGAAATTGTCACAATATCCGAAATTTCATCGGCGATCTTGTGAATATAATCAAACGGCGTAGTAAAATTAAAGATGGATTTTTTGCTAAAAATAATCCTGCAGGGTAAAAAAAAATAGTATTTGAATGAAAATGAAGCGATAAAACATTTTAAATCATACAATGGAAGGTGTTTAATTAAAACACGAAATTATTTTATGTGTCACATAATATGCTTGTATGAAAATATTTTTTTGATTTTTATATAATATACCAAAATGGTAATATACTATTGTTGATTATTTAATTCTAAAAACCGCAAAAAAAATGCTGCATTTTAAATGCAGCATTTTTTAAAATTAGTATGGTAATTATTTTCAGATATTGATAAATCCCGAAAATTTATAGTTTAACAAATTGTCCTACATACAATTTTGTGCCATTTGCAAACTTAATAGAATAAGTTCCTGCCGGCAACGATTTGGTATTGATCTGTATTGTTGTACTGGTTAAATTAGATATCAATCCACTCGTATTAATTTGTTCACCTAACGAATTATAAAGTGTAATTCCCTTCAAGTCAACAAGCGTTTCAGGCATTACCACAGTGGTTTGATCGGTAACAGGGTTAGGATAAAGATTCAGAGATTCGGCATTAGAAGATAAAATACCAACCTGACTCACATTAATGATCTCACATTTATCCATACTTCCATAATCATTTATTGCTGTCAAACAAATATTATATTCTCCCGGTAATGCATAACTATGGGATGGATTCTGTAATCCTGAAATTGCGCCATCACCAAATTGCCACAACCAATCCGTAGGTTCGTTTGTAGAAATATCAGTAAAAAACAAAGTAAGTCCGGTAAGCGTCCAGGTAAATTCAGTTACCGGAGCTGAACCTAAAGTTGTAATTACAACATCGGCACAATAGGTGTCAGATCCACCGGCTGCCGTTGCTACAAGACATACGTTATAGGTTCCGTTTGCGGCAAAGAAATGAACTGGATTTTGAATGGAACTGATTGCTCCATCATCAAAATCCCATGCCCAGGCATATGGATCATTAGTTGTTAGATCGGCAAATGTTACGTTAGGGTCCCCACTGAAAATAAAGGAAGCGATAGGAGATGGGTAAGTACTTATTGTTACATTTTTACAATAGGTATCTGCACCCGCAGCATTTGATGCTGTTAAACATACATTATAAACGCCATCAGCTATATAATTATGTGTTGGATTCTGAAGCGTTGAGGTTCCACCATCATCAAAATTCCAACTCCAAGAATCAGGAATGTTTGTGGAAAGATCGGTAAAACTTAAAAACGGATCACCCGAATTACTGAAATCGGCTACCGGAATATAGATGTAAGAATCTATAACAACATCCTCACAATGTGTACTGGAGCCAACAAGATTGGAAGCGGTAAGGCACACATTGAAGGTTCCATTTAAAGCATAGGTATGGGAAGGATTTTCGAGCGACGAAGTTCCTCCATCACCAAAATCCCATGACCAAGTGGTAGGGCTATTTGTGGAAAGATCAGTAAATACAACGTTTGGATCGCCCGTGTAGGAAAAATCAGCTAAAGGTGACAAGTAAGAATCAATTACCACATTTTGACACACTGTATTTGATCCAACTCCATTGGTAGCTGTTAAACAAACATTATAGGTGCCGTTCTCGGCATAAGTATGAACGGGGTTTGCCAAAGTTGAGGTGGACCCATCATCAAAATACCAGAACCAGGAGGTTGGACTATTAGTAGAGTTATCGTCAAATGTAACTATTGGATCACCTGAATGTGTGAACGATGCTAATGGTGCTAAATAAGAATCAATTGTAACATTCTGACAGGAAATATCCTCACCTGTTGCATTTGCAGCAATAAGGCAAACGTTAAACACTCCGTTTGTTATATAGGTATGCACGGGATTTTGAAGTAAGGAAGTTCCCCCGTCACCAAAATTCCATGACCAGGAGGTTGGTAAATTAGTGGAGTTGTCATCAAAAGTAACTGTAGGATCACCTGAATATGCAAAGGTAGAAACCGGAGCAAGGTAAGAGTCAATAATAACATTCTGACAAACGGTATTTGATCCAATGCCATTCGTGGAAGTTAAACAAACATTATAAGTGCCATTTAGTGTATAGGTATGAACAGGATTTTGTAAGGTGGAAGTTCCGCCATCATCAAAATTCCATGCCCAGGATGTAGGGGGACCAGTAGATAGATCGGTAAAATTTACAACAGGCTCACCGGTAAAAGAGAATGCTGCTAGAGGTGCTACTGCAGCCTCAATTACTACGTCATAATCCTCTGTTTCGCCATATCCATAAGTTTCACATGCTGTTATGCCAACTGTATTCCAAACTTCCCTAACTCGCAATCTCGTTAGGCCGGAGAGTGCAGTAACTGGCACGGTAAAGTTGATATTGCCCGTAGCAAAAGCTGCAAGTCCTGTCACTTCTCCTAGTTTTTCACCAACTCCAAATGTTCCGTCCTGGTTATAATCTATCCAGGCAGCAACTCCATTATTTGATATATAAGTACCAACTGAAATTTGGATGGTATAAGTTGTCAATTCTATAAGATCTGTTGAAACCCCTGTGTAATAATTATAAAATGGTGCAGGTAAAGCTCCGGTAACATTATCTATATCCTCCAATTCAACATGACTAACATAATCACCGAAAGTTGTTCCGGTGGTATAGGTTGGAATACAAAAACAGGTAAGTGGATCGCTTTGTGTAACTAATACGGCGTCAGAAACCTCAATATCGCCACTGAAGGTGCAGGTAACCTTACATTTATAATAATAGGTGCTTGTTTGTGTTGTTGTATAAGTAGAACTAACTGCACCTGTTATATTGGAATAGGCAATTCCGTCAGAGGATCTTGCCCACTGATAAGTAATTCCCAATGCAACCACAGGAGCAATTGAAAGTGTAAAACTTTCACCTATACACACATCGGTTAAAGTGGAGGAAGCTGGGCCAATTGACGGAAGAACGGCACAATTGGATGCAGCACTAACTACAAAAGAAACCTGAGGTCTGTAATCAGGCCCCCCTGGTGAAGCTTCATAATATAGCGGACCTGTATACCCACAAAGTAGTTCAAAATCGCTGATATGAGTGTGAGATCCGTTAAATCCTAAAGGTCCGGTCCAGGTTACTCGCGCATTTTTGGTAAATACACCTGCGGGATTTCCACCACAAATTTCAACAATAACATTACTTGCTCCGTCCCAGAAAAAAGGAATGTCTAATACAAAATTATTAATGCCGGCTACCGGAGTGTAATCCGTTGGTCCCCAAACAGTTGTTGCTCCCGGTTCCCATGTGGTTAATCCAAGAGAGGCAATACCGGAGGTCAACAATTTAATGGTGTATCCTTCTGTTACATCAACCGACGCCGGAAGCGTAATTACATCCCAGCTAATCTCAGAAATAAATCCAGCGGTCATTCCTGCTGCCGTTAGTTCTGAAGCCAGGTATAAATGCTGGGTGCGCATATTCTTATAGTAATCACCAAACGGTGACGGATATACCATAGCTCCATTTGTGCCATTATCAGCGCCAATAGTATATGTTTGGGCTTCTGTTCTGGAGGTAAATAAAAATAAAACAAAAATGGGGAGAATTAGGCTGATTTGAATTTTTTTCATTGATGTGTATTTTGTTGATCTGGTTTGTTTAGGTTATTAAAATTTTTGGGATATCAAAAGTAGTTAATGAAATGGGTTTTTATAAGCAAAATCCCACTTTCTATGGGTCAAAACTGGTTTTAGACCGTAAAATTAATGTCACATTTTTGAGAATATTATCAAAATTAATTTCAGCAAAATGCCCATAAAAATTATATTTTATTAGATTGTATTCAAAAAATAAGCTATTTTACCCTATCACATTTAGTAGTATAATTGACATAATTATTGTTTTGTTAAAGTGCGTATTTATTGACTTTTCCCCACCTTAAAGTAATTCACGGAAGGCTTTGTTTGGCAGATTTCCAATCAGTAGAGATGTTTTATCAATAAGATGTCAAAATTGGCCTCTTTGCAAAGGTTTTTTCCTATTTCTGCCTTTTTGAAATTTGTTAACCTTTAGTTTATGTAAACAAACATTTTTTCACATCCGATTTATTATTCACCAAACAGAAATCCGAAAATAGGTTTATTTTTATACAACTCTTACTATAAAATTAATGCTATGAAACATCTGATAACAACAATTTTTTTATTGTCAACGGGTAATTTATTTGCACAAAACACAGATAGTGTTCCTGCTGATCCCATTTATTCATTTGTTGAATTTAGTCCTGAATGGAAGGAAGGAAAGGAGGCTATGTATGCTTACCTGTCTGCAAATATTAATTATCCGAAGGAAGCAATGACTCATTGTATATCCGGTAAAGTATACTTACAGTTTATAGTGGAAAAGGATGGTTCTATTAATGAAGATGTTAAGGTTTTGCGAGGGATCGGTTATGGTTGCGATGAGGAAGCATTAAGGGTAATTAAAAATATGCCTGCGTGGAACCCGGGAAAACAAAATGGTAAACCGGTAAGAGTGTATTTTAATCTGCCGATAAATTTTCAAATACCTGATTGTATACCTGCAACTACTAAGGATAAATAATTTATTTTCTGATACGCCAATCCACCGGATAATAATTATTTACCCTGTTCGGTAAAATTTTTATCCAGCCTAAGGGAATATTTTGATAGGTGCAAATTGCCCAACCTGACTTATCAGTATTGATCAGTATATTTTCTTTTCTAAGATATTGTATAGCGGTTAACTCATCAATTTCAATTGCTGGAATTGCAGTATTCAACAATTTACTCATAACAAATGCATGTGCAGGGATTAATTCTCCTCGTATTAATTTTCCTATTTCTGTTCCTGCCTGCACCACTCTTAAGCAGGAGGCTAATTTTTTAATTGTATTATAAAACTCTTTTTGTATGCTAAATATGGAATCCTTAAATATAAAAAAAATGTATTTTTCGGGATTAATTATATAAGGAGTTATGTTATTCACCTCCTCCAAACTCGCTGCTGCGTAAGGCATGTAGGAGCCTGAACCAATATCTCCCTGTGATTTATTTTCTATATTTTTACGTAATATACATGCAAAAAAACCCTCCCCTTCTAATTTGTCAGGATAAAACCGATGTCCGAATTCTGTGGAGATAATATTCCATTCGGACGGAATATTTAATTGTTCAACCGACATGCCAGATTCGGTTATTAAATATTGTACAATATCTTCATTTTCTTCCTTACTGAAACTGCATGTAGTGTAAATTAATTTACCACCAACTTTTAGTGATGGAAGTATATCATTTAATATTCTTTTTTGTCTTTTTTGACAATGGAAAACATTTTCCTCACTCCATTCCTGCATTGAGGCTTTATCTTTCCTGAATAATCCCGATCCGGAACAGGGTGCATCTACTAATATCAGATCAAAAAATTCCGGCAAGCTTTTAAAATCAACCGGGTCGTTATTGCTAACAACCACATTTGTTTTGCCCCATTTTGTAAGATTTTCTTTTAATACTGAAATACGCGTTTTAATAATTTCATTACTCACCAACAAACTTTCCTCCGTTATAACAGAGGCAATAATGGTAGATTTTCCTCCCGGTGCTGCGCAAAGATCTAACACTTTTAATTGCTGATTAATTTCAGGTATTTGCTTTAATATATATTCCACAAACATGCCAGATGCTTCCTGAACATAATAGGCTCCGGCATGAAATAATGGATCAAAAACAAATTGTGGTCGCTCCGCTAAATAATATCCGTTTTCACTCCAGGGAACCTTGGTTAAAAAAGAATGCGCATATTTTTTATTATCATTCAAACGCAACGAAACAGGAGGTTTTAATTCATGCGCAGCTACAAATCGCTCTTGATCAAATCCCGGGCAGGATAATAAATGGGTTAAAAATTTATCTGGAAATACCATGAATTGTTTTGCTGTTTGCTATACTTATCTTTAGTGCAAATTTAAGTGCCTTATCGTTATGGGAAAGGTGAATTTGGTTTTGATCTTCATAATTTGTTAATTTTGACTTAATATACGCCACACATATGAATGTATACAAATACTTATTGGGGTTATTTATAGTATTTTCTTCCGTTTTAAAGAGTCAGGTTGTAATTAATGAAATTGCATCCAGAGGGACAATAACTGACGTAAGTGGCGAACAAAGTGATTGGATAGAACTTTATAACGCCGGTGCAACTCCTGTAAACTTATGGAATTATGGTTTGAGCGATGATGTTTTGAATCCATTGAAATGGAAATTTCCGGCCCTGACAATAAATCCTGATTCTTATGTATTGGTATTGGCAAATGGAAAAAATATCATTACCAATATCAATCACTGGGAAACAGCAGTTAATAATGATGATGTATGGAGATATTTCGTTGGCACTTCCGAACCTCCCTCCGATTGGGAAACTCCGGGGTTTAATGATATTAGTTGGTTAATCGGCGATGGAGGAATTGGTTATGGTGATGGTGACGATAATACCATAATTGGAACTACACCATCTGTTTATATGCGCCAATCTTTTAATGTAACAGATCTTACAGTTTTGGAAAATGCAAAATTTCATGCTGATTACGACGATGCATTTATTGCATATTTAAATGGAGTGGAAATTGCGCGTTCTACAAATATTTTCGGCACTCCACCTGCTTATAACACTTTGGCTACTCTTGATCATGAAGCCGCAATGTATGCAGGATATGATCCTGAATTATGGGAAATTTCTTCCGCAACAATTAATAGTTTGTTGGTAGAAGGCACAAATTATTTATGTATTCAAGTGCATAATGCTGCTTTTGCATCTTCCGATCTCAGTTCTAATTTCTGGTTGTCGTTTGGAATTAATAATGAAGTAGAATATTTTGACGATGTACCCGCATGGTTTCCCGGTTCAATGGAATACAATCAGACAAATTTTAAAATAAGCAACACCGGAGAAACAATTTATTTATCGGATGTAACTGGAATTATACTCGATTCGAAATATACAGGCGACCTGGCTTTATCACAAAGTATTGCACGTATTCCTGATGCGGGAAGCTGGTGCATTACTACTGGCATATCTCCTTTCATTTCAAATAACACTGCCTTTTGTTATGGAGGTTATGAACCTGATCCTGTATTTTCTATTAACTCCGGATTTTATACCGGAATTCAAATAGTATCCATTTCTTCTGTTTCACCAACTTCTATTATACATTATACAACCGATGGTTCCGAAGTTACAGAAATTTCACCAATTTATACTGATGCGATTATTATTGATGAAAATACTGTCATCTCCGCAAAATGTTTTAGCTCCGGAATTTTATTGCCGGGAAAAATGATCAAACAAACGTATTTTATTAATGAAGATGAATATACACTTCCCATATTATCAATTTCTATTGATCCGGGAAGTTTATTTGATTTCGACACGGGTATTTATGAATTAGGTTGTTGTTATGATGGTGCTTATCCCTATTATGGTGCAAATTTCTGGGAACCATGGGAGCGTTTTGCACATATTGAATATTTTACGGAAGATGGAATTCCACAATGGAATAAGGATATGGCACTGGAAATACATGGCGGCTGGAGCAGGGCAGAGGCTCAAAAAGGTTTTCGCGTAGATTTTAAAAACGAATACGACGGCGAATTAGATTATCCTTTATTTGGTGCGAAACCGGAATTAAATTCAATAAATAATTTTAATTTAAGAAATGGTGGTCAGCATGTTTGGACTTATAAATTTCAGGATGCAGTTCTTGCAAAAGTGATGAAAGAAACGCATATCGATTATGAAGAATGGCAACCTTGCATGTTATTTATAAACGGCGAACCATGGGGATTATATGAAATTCGCGAAAAAGCTGATGAACATTTTGTCGAAAGTAACTATGGTATCGATAATAATACAGTTGATTTTTTAAATGCATGGGGAGCACTCAATGGAAGTGATACAGGATTTATTAATTTATATTATCAATTGATGGCACTGGATCCTGTAACCGACGATTTTTATAATAAGTTTGAAGCAAATGTTGATGTAAAAAATTATATGGATTATTATATCGGAGAGATTTATTATCAAAATGTTGATTTTGGTGGATATTACTGGGGTGTAAATAATACCAAATTATGGCGCGAACAAAATGGAGGTAAATGGAGATTTTTAATGTACGATATGGATGGAGCAATGGGATATTTTGGTTCTGTTCCTTCTGATAATTATATCGAGTTAACTCGTAACCCATACTATCCAAATGTTTTCTCACAAATTTTTGATAAAGTGGTAGATAATACCGAATTGAGAAATTATTTCGTGAACAGATTTGCCGATCTTATAAATACAATTTATAAATCAGAAAATTTTGATTCGATAATGTATGAAATGCGCGACTCTATTGCTTCGGAAATACCGCATCAGGTAGAAGTTTGGGGTGAACCTACAATCGGGACAATGGATTATTATTTAGATTATGTAATTGATTATAATGTGACCAGGCGAAATACCGCAAGAACGCATACTAACACATCATTTGATCTTGACGGACAACGAACCATAACATTGTCGGTTGAACCTGAAGGAGCAGGGTATATCAAAATTAATACGATAATTCCCGGAGTATCACCTTGGACTGGCATTTATTTTGATGGAGTACCGGTTACAATATCTGCCATAGCAAATCCCGGATATACATTTAGCAATTGGGAAGCAAATGCGCTTATACCTCTTGGATCTACCGAAGCAACGCTTACCATTAATCTCGATGAATCGGAACCTTTTGTTGCAATATTTAATGGTACGGAAACAATTCCGGAAATAATTGTTTCTGAAATTAATTACAACAGCAATAATTCCATTGATGCTGGCGATTGGGTGGAAATATATAATAATAGCGCCATACCTATTGATTTAAGCGATTGGAATTTAAAGGACAGATCTGACGCGTATATTTTTAATATTCCTTTCGATACTCAACTCGATCCGAATGATTATTTGGTAATCGCAGAAAATATCGAAAAATTCAATAGTATTTATCCCGGTGTTACAAATGTTATGGGTGGATTTTATTTTAATTTCGATAACAACGGCGACGATATTAAATTGTTTGATCTCGGTAACAACCTGATATTTAATGTTGCATATTCCGATTCTTTATCATGGCCAAAAGGTGCCGATGGAACGGGACGAACATTGGAATTAATCACTCCCGGAGCAGATCCTAATAACCCTTCCAATTGGTTCGATGGTTGTTTAAGAGGTTCACCAGGCACTTATTACACTGCTTGCGAAAACGACATAGTTTTCGGCGAAATTAATTACCGCAGTGCAACGGTAACCGATGCCGGCGACTGGGTCGAATTATGGAATACCACTGCTATTGATATCGATATTTCAGGGTGGAAATTTGTTGATGATGAAGATACTTTGTTATATACCTTTTTACCTGGTACAATTTTAAATGCAGGGGAAAGATATGTTGTTGCAAATGATCTTACAAAATTTGATGCGCGTCATCCAATCATCACAAATGTTACCGGTCCTTTTTTATTTGGTTTAAATGGAAGTGGAGAGGAATTGCGGTTAATAGATAATGCGGGAGTAATACAATTCACAATAATGTATGACGATATTTTACCCTGGCCGCTCGAAGCAGATGGATTAGGCAAAACACTGGAACTGCTCGATGCTACCGGTAAAATGAATGAACCGGAAAATTGGTTTGCCGGCTGCCCCGAAGGATCTCCCACAACAGAATTTGATGCTGATTGTACTGTTTCTATAAATGAAAATAAAACAACATTTTTTGTCTCCGTTTTCCCTAATCCGGCAAATGAATCTGTATTTATTAATATAGAAACAATAGCAAATAATAACATTACATTAATCTATTCCGATAACTCCGGAAAAATTTTACAAAAAAGAGAATTTAATGCTTCCGAAATAATAGAAATAAAACGTAATAATCTCGCCTCCGGAATTTATTGGATAAAAATAATTTCCGGTGATGATGTGGTGGTTAAAAAAGTGATTTGGATGTAGCAGTGAAAGCCGTGGTTGGTGTTTCTCACCAACCACGGCGTATGAGAACATTGATGATAGTATTGCCTTGTTCTATCATCGTCTTACATTTTGTATTTACCAATGTAAGGAATAACATCTCCACCTATATACAAATACCCATTATGCTCCTTTACAGACCCTGCTTCGAACAATGTTTTACCTTTGGTATCAAAAAAGGTGTCTATTATGCTTCCATTTGCAGAAATATTAATAACCATTCCAAACTTATCAGCTTTGGGCTGTAAAAAATTGGGCAAACTATACACCAGTTTTTTCATTCCAATTTTCGGATGTATTTTATCCAATGCATCATTTCTTTTTGTCGTAAATCCTAACCAATAAGTTCCGTTTTCTCTTATTGAAATTCCATTTGGAAACCCCGGTAGATTGTCGATAAAAATTTCAGTGGTACCAGCTTTAGCCCCTTTAAGCCAATATTTTAAAATTCTGTATTTGGTTGTTTCTACCATTAATAAATAATCTTCGTTTTTTGAAACCACTACTCCATTGCCAAAATAGGTGCCACTTATAAGTGTTTTTAAAGTTTTGGTTTCTATATCGTAACAGTACAACCACCACGAGGAATCATTTCTAAAATCAGTTTTCTGCCGTATTTGATGTTATAGGCTGATATTTCGGAAGTATTTGTGAAATATATTTTTTTTGAATCTTGACACAGTTTAATTTACACTCTCAATGTATGCTGTGCAATAAGATTTTTTTTGGCCTGTCAATAATGATGAATATGCGCCTATGATACCCTGCCCAACAAAGAATTGTTTATTATACTCTTTACCTTCATTATTGATAAAATAAGCCCTAACGACACCCGATTTCAAAAATGCAATTTTACGGGCAATTTCATTCTCCCTAATAAAATATTCATTTTTCGACAGAAATTCTTCCCTGAAAAATGGAAAAATATCGTTCCAAGTGTCCTCGGTTAATGTTGAAATAGCATTGAAGTATGATTTAAGTTCGAGCATTTTAGAGTTATGAAGTGTTTTAATATTTTGAAGTCTAACGGGTGGCCTTTGATCAGTTTGTAAAATTAGTTTATCCCCAGTCATAAACAATTTCAACCCCTTCAACCTTATAAACCTTCCCAACCCCTTCAACCCCTTCCCCTCCCTACTTCTTTCTCTCCGTAGTAAACAAAACGAGTTGTTTCAACGAATTTTTACTCTCACTTTCGGGGAAAGTATTGAGCAGATCAAATGCTTCTTTTTGATATTCAAACATTTTCTTTTCTGCGTATTCAATTCCACCCGAACCTTTTACAAAGTCAATCACATAATCCACTTTTTCTTTGTTCTTATTTTCATTTTTAATAATGTAAATAAGGTTGCGTCTGTCGCTTCGCGATGCATTTAATAAAGTATAAATTACAGGAAGTGTTAATTTTCTTTCTTTTATATCTATACCGGTCGGTTTTCCGATATCATCATCTCCATAATCCAACAGATCATCTTTTATTTGAAATGCAATTCCGATTTTTTCTCCGAAGGAACGCATTAATTCTATGATGTTTTCATCCTGCGTTGAGGAAGCGGCGCCGGCACTGCACGCACTCGCAATTAAGGAAGCCGTTTTTTTGCGGATAATATCAAAATAAATATCCTCCTTAATATCAAGTCTCCTCGCTTTTTCAATTTGCAGTAATTCCCCTTCGCTCATTTCTTTAACTGCATTGCTGGTAATTTTTAATAAACGATGTGCATTATTATCCAACGACAACAATAATCCCTTTGCTAATAAATAATCACCAATAAGAACAGCTATTTTATTCTTCCATAAAGCATTTATCGAAAAAAATCCCCGACGTTCATAAGCATCATCCACAACATCATCATGCACTAAGGTTGCTGTGTGCAATAATTCGATCATGGAAGCAGCGGTGTAAGAAGTTTCTCCTATCCCACCACATAATTTTGCACTAAGCAACACAAACATCGGACGCATCTGTTTGCCCTTGCGTTTAACAATATAATACATCACCCTGTCGAGCAACGCCACATTGCTCTTCATCGATAGTTTGAATTTTTCCTCAAAAACCTTCAATTCTGATGCTATTGGAGCCTGTATCTCTGATAATTTGGGCATGTGGGCGCAAGTTAGGTTATAATGGGCAAAAGTTGGGGGTTAGGGGCCAGGGTTCAGGAGTCATTGGTCAGGAGTAAAACTATTCGGTAAACAATGATCGGACTCACGGCTCACGCCTCACGATCATTTGTTCGGAGTAAAACTATCCGGCAATCTATGACCGGACTCACGATTCACGCCTTCCTGCCTTCCCGCTTCACAACATCCCCACCAACTCCATAAGCCCGTTCACCATCTTAAAATTATTTTGGTTCGTTTTATTTTCAGGGTTGAACCAGATGAAATGCATACCGGCATTTAAGGATCCGAGGCCGTCGGCGTCGGGGGAATCGCCAATGTAGAGACAGTGTTCCGGTTTTGTATTTATTAATTGAACGGCGTGGTCAAATATTTTTTTATCGGGTTTTAATGCCTGCGCACTTTCTGCTGTTACCACTGCTGAAAAATATTGCATTAATCCGGTATTGTTTAGTTTAAAAAATTGCACTTCTTCAAATCCATTGGTGATAATATGCAGTTGATATTTTGTTTTTAAATAATCCAACATTTCCAATGCATTAGGAAGCAGATCTTTTTGATTTCGTGTATGCAAAACATAATGATCGGCAGCATCACTTGCGAGTTTGTAAGAGTTTACGCCAAAATCATTCAGAGTTATAAAAAATCGATTCAGCCGCACTTCCTCACGTGAAACTTTTCCAAATGCATAATCCTGCCACAGATATTCGTTGCGAAATTTATATTGTGTATGAAATTTTTCGAAATCCCTTATTCCTTTTTTCTCCAATTCAAATTGTGTATATATTTCTGCAAGAATACGTTTTGAGTTTCCGTTGAAGTCCCAAAGCGTATTGTCGAGATCAAAAATTACGTGTTGAAAATTATTCATTCCATAAACTTTAAGGGATTAAATTTTCCGGTCTTTAATTCCGATTTAAAACTTGTTGCTGCATCAGCTATTGCTTTTTCTACCGGTATAAATTGATATAGCAATTGTTCCACTACCTTCCTGTTTTCATAATTCACTTTTTTATTGGCGATCATCGCGGTTTGTTTTGTAACCGAAGGTTCGGCTCCATTAAAAAGCGATTTAAACCATTCGGTTCTCCATGCCAGAGAAGATAAAAATTTTCCGGCTTTAACTGTCGGTCCTTTTACGTTGAGCTCTTTTGCAATTGTTGTTAAAAAATCGCGATAGGAAACATTTTCACTATTTAAAATAAATCGTTCGTTGGTGATATCACTTTCCATTAAGGTGTATACAATTTTTACAACATCGCGCACATCTACATAACCCGTTTTTCCTTCTGTATAATATTTGAAACCATTGTGCACGGTTGTAAATAATTTACAGGAACCACTGTTCCAGTTTCCTGCCCCAACAATAATGGAAGGATTTACAATTACGGCATTCAGGCCTTCTGCAATACTTCTCCAAACTTCCCGTTCTGCTAAAAATTTACTTTTAGAATAATCGGAAGTAAGATTTTTTCTTTCCCAAGGTGTTTGTTCGGTAACAACCTCATTATCTTTTCCTGTTTTACCTAAAGCTGCAATGGAACTTATAAAAACGAGTTTTTTTATGCCCATATCCAAAGCAATATTCACCACATTGGCGGTACCTTCCACATTCACCTGCATTAAAAGGTCCTTATTACTTTTTGAATAGGAAATAATTGCCGCGCAGTGATAAATTTTATCAATTCCAACAAATGCTTCTTCCAAACTGAAAACATCTAAAATATCTCCATTCACCCATTCTATTTTATCGGCAATATCTTCCAATAAACGTATGTTGCTTTCCGGTCTTTTAATCGCACGTAATTTTTCTCCCTTCCATATTAAATATCTGCAGAGGTAAGATCCTACAAGACCGTTTGCACCTGTAACCAGTATCATAATTTTTTTAGGGGATTTATTATTTTCATCAATTTAAATTTACAATATCTCCACCACTCACAGCAATTCTTGCTCCTGTAACGGAAGGTAAAAAATTAGGTTTGTTCTCCAATCTCAACATACCCATCAAACACATTGCAATGGCTTCCTTAAATTGAATCAGTGTATTAACGGGCAAGGAAATTTTAATACCACATAATTGCTCTATCCTCCTCACCAAAAAAGAATTATAAGCACCTCCACCGGTTACTAATAAGGAATAAATATTCTTTGGGATATTTCTATTTTTAATTTGCCTGTTTATGATACGGGAGATCTGATATGCAATGTGTTCCGTAGTTGTTGCAAGTTTATCGGAAGCATGAATTTTGGATTCCGACAATATGGGAATAAAATGATCTCTGATAAAATTATTATCCATAGATCTTGGGTAAGGGAGATTAAAAAAATCAAAAACATTTAATTCATTCAACAGCTTTTCATTTATTTTTCCTGTTCTTGCCATACTTCCTCCATCATCATATTCCAATCCTATTTGATTGGCACAAAAATTCAGCAACTGGTTTGCAGCACAAATATCAAATCCAATTCTTTTTCCATTTTCTAAAAAAGAAATATTAGTTATACCTCCAATATTTAAACATGCCGTATAATCGTGGAAAAATAATTCATCAGCAATTGGAACCATCGGCGCACCCTGCCCTCCGGCATCCACGTCAGCCTGTCTGAAATTACAAATTACCGGACATGACATTACCTCAGCAATTTTTTCCCCATTCCCGAGTTGAAGGGTAATATTTTTTTCAGGGAAATGAAAAATAGTATGCCCGTGAGAAGCGATGAGATCGAGTTTAGTAATTTCATTATCCTCCACAAATGTTTTAATCATTTCAGCTGAAATAGTATCAAAATAAATATGTTCGTTTGTATAATCCTTTAATATACTTACTTCCATATTTGTGAGATATTTTTGAACTTCTTTATTATAAGGAGCGGTGAAAGATGCTAAAACTTTATATGAAAATGCTAATCCGGAATGCATTTCACAATATACCATATCTAATCCGTCAAGCGAACTTCCCGACATTGTTCCTATAATATGATATACCTGAGGCGGGTTCAAATAATTATTTATTTTTCAGCGTAATTACATACTCGGCAACCTGTTGAATTTCTGCCGGAGTAAGCTGACCTTTCCAGGAGGGCATTCCTTTTCTTCCTTCTATTACCACTGCTTTTATTTGTTCAACATTAAGCATGGATATTTTCAAATTTGCAGATCCGCTTAATCCCAAATTACCATCGTTGCCATGACATAATCTGCACGATTTTACATATACTGCCTTTCCCGGTAATTCCGGTAATTTTACCATCTCTGTATTTTCGGCAGGTGCATCTTTTGAGCAATTATAACTTATAAATGCTGTGATTATCACAAAAAAAATAAGTAGCTTTTTCATCCTGAAATAAATTCAGTGCAAAGCTACTTATTCGTTTATGAATAGTATTAAATATTATCTCACTAAAGTGATATTTCCCTGACGTTGGAAAAACTCACCGCCTAAACCAATTGCGCGCACGAGATAAACATAGGTTCCCATTTCGGCTTCTGTGCCTTCAATAGAGCCATCCCATCCGCCATTAATATCCTGTGTTGAAAATATGATCTGTCCCCAACGATTAAATATAGTATATTCCAATAATTCACCCACTTCGTGATTTAAAACAAATATTTCATCGTTTATGCCATCTCCATTCGGGGAAAATGCGCTTGGCACTTCCACAATGGTAATTTGATTAACAAATATGGTGACTGTATCTGTTTCAGAACATCCATCAGGACTTGTTACCGTTAATAGAAAAGTAGTAGTTTCTGCTAATTCAACAGTAGGATCAGCAATAGTTAAACTGCTGATATTAGCCGGAATAATAATTGGATTTTGTGGAAACCAAAGGAATGTTCCAACACCGGTTCCATCTAAAGTAAATGTTGCAAGATACTCCACTGTTTGATCAGGACCTGCATCAGCAAATGGCAATTCGCCGATATAAATATCTGCTGTGAGGGTATCGGAGCAACCGTTTGATGAAAAAGCGATAAGTGTTACAGTAAAAGTTCCGGGAGCATCATAAAAATGGGAAGGTTCATCCTCGGTGCTGGTTTGGCCATCACCAAAATCCCAAAAATAACTGCTTATGGATCCCGTAGTAATAGTTGTAAGGTTGTTAAAAATGGCGGGTTCGTTTTGACAAACATCATCAAATTCAAAATCGACATCAGGGCCGGGTTCTACTAAAATATCGTAGGAGATAATGGACTCACAACCTTTATCAGTTGTTACGGTAAGCAATACCGTATAAGTTCCGCCATCGGCATATTCATGTTCCGGATTTTGTTCTGTAGAGGAAAATCCATCTGCAAAATTCCAGGTCCAGCTATCGATTGTACCTGCTTCCGTTGAATTGGAAAGATCGGTAAATATAACAGGTGTGCCGGAACAACCTGCGGAATAATCATATTCTGCTACTAGGGTATTGTATAATTTAATTATTCCGATTGCTGTATCAGCACAAACAAACCCGGGATTCGCGATTAACATTACATAATAGGTTCCGGTATCGGCATAAGTATGTGTAGGGTCAATTTCAGCGGAAGTAAAACCATCACCAAAATCCCAAAAATACTCTGTTCCACCAATACTGAAATTATCGAAAAACACGGTAAAATCGGTACAATTCAAATATTCATCAACAGGGTCAACATCATCAAAAATAATATCTTCAATAGTCATTTGAGCAACAACTGTAGGAGAACATTCCACAACGTTAAACTGGAAATCGCGAATATGATCGCCGAGCCAAACACCGTCGCGGTATTCTTTACATACAACACCAACAACATAACGTCCTTCGGCACTTGCAGTTCCTGTGAGCACACCTGTTTCCGTATTTATAACAAATACAGGCAGTGCATCTACGGGATAATCTTCATCATATCCACCCACCCAAACAACGCCATCATAAGGAGGAGGGGAGGCAATAGTAGGAGCAGGATCGAAAGGGCCGGCACCCTGATATGGCCAATAAAATTCATATGCAAGTGAATCTCCGTCGAGATCAGTTGCCGAATGATCGAAAACTATCGGATCGCTCACACAAATAACAGTAGGCGGAAAATCATTAAATATCGGAGAGATATTACATTCTGCATCTGCTGCAGGTGGAATTTCCTGTGTGTAGGTTGCCCCAACATCATCAGGAGTTTCAATATTTACAATACCTGCATTTCTGCAGCAGCGTTGATATACTAAAATATATCCTTCATCACCATCCGGAACTGTAACTATTGCAGTATAAATTGCCTGTTCAACACATACATCATCGGGTGCGTCGAGACAAGGATTATCCGATTCTGCAGGCACATCTGTAATAATTGGTGATGACAAGGTGAAATTGTCAACAAAAATATTGTCCTGTGTGTAGATCGACATATATGCCGGATTATCAAATGGGGTAAAGCTCGTGCAATCGCGATACAATATCAGAGTAACCAAATATTGGTTAGGTCCAATACAGGCATAGGCAATTTCACCACCGATAATATGTGATGCTTTTGATTGTTGAGCCAAACCGATCATGGAGCTGAGGAGGAGTAATTTTAAATATTTCATTTAGTGTTTGTTATGAATTATAAAATTAGGAATAATAATGATTATCTCAAAAGGGTAACGTTTCCGCTCAAAGATTGTAAAATTTCGTCACATTTTGTCCATATCTTGTAAATATAGGTTCCGATCTCCTGTGGTTTGCCACTTTCATCAGTGCCATCCCACCCGGAAACAAGGTTATTTGTTTCGTAAATTCTTTGTCCCCAACGGTTAAAAATTTCCATACTTACAAGTTCATCATCACCTGTAGTAATGAGTCTGAAATTATCATTTACCCCGTCACCATTGGGTGAAAAGGCATTTATTTCTATAAAATGAAAACAGCTCGGAATAATATAAACCAATGCAGTATCTGTTGCAGTGCATCCGGCTTTATCGGTTCCGGTAACAATATATTGTACAGTTGAAGGAGGCATTGCTACAGGTTCTGCAATTGCAGGATCAGTTAATCCCAAAGGAGGTTCCCATAAATAATTAGTAGCGCCAATTGCCCACATCTGCACCGGATGTCCGGAATAAACTATAGTATCAACCCCAACTTCTATATTTGGAGCTGCCAAAACATTTACATTTACTATAACAGTGTCTGAAGAACACTCATCGGATACTATCACATAATACGTTGTTGGAATTTTCGGAAAAACAAAGGGATCTGAAACGGCAGCATCACTAACATTTTCCGAAGGAGACCACGCATAATAAGTGCCGCCTTCCGCAAATAACTGTATGCTGTCGCCCTCACAAATAGTAACATCTGGTATTGGCTCCGCAACTATTGGTTCGGGTACAATAATAATATCTGTAAGAGAATCTACACACCCGAAATTACTTGTAGTAATGAGGGAAACGGTATAAGTTCCGGCAGTATCAAAATAATAGTCAAAAGATTCTCCCGAAAAATAATTATCGGGTTCTATTTCCCATTCCCAATCTACAATTTCGTTGCCAATCATGATCACACTAGTGCTGTAGACGGTCCCAACTTGCTCCAAACAAGCGTTTTCCGAAATAAATAAAGAATTGGGGAGAGAATAAATCTTAATGGTATCATATATTTCAGCCACACATCCGACACTATTTTCCACGGTAAAAATTAACATATAATTACCGGGTTCCTCATAAGTATATTCCGGATTTTGTAAGGTGCTTCCTCCTCCATCTCCATAGTTCCACTGCCAACTGGTGAGGGTTCCAAAATCGGTTGTTGTAAGATCTGTAAATTGAACAGGAGATTTTGCACAGGTTGGATCGAAATTTATATTTGGAATTAAATATGGATATATACTCACTGTGGAGTAAGTGGTATCAGAACAGGTCTGTCCAGGAAAAGCAATCAGCATTACAATGTAAGTGCCTGTATCCGGGTAAATATATGTTGGAAATTCATCTTCACTTACGTCAGTGGAAATTCCTTCTACTCCAAAATCCCATAAAAATTCATCGGTGCCATAACTCAAATTTTCGAAATTGACAGTAAAATCGGTGCAATTATTAATTTCACTCGGCAACGATGCTACTAAAGAAGGTTCGCAGTCGGTGATATTAAATTGAAAATCGCGATAATGTGTATTTATTAAAACCCCTGCTCTGTATTCCTTTACTGCAATTCCAACTACATATTGTCCGAATGCAGTTGGTGTTCCGGCAAGATATCCTGTTGTGGAATTAATATCAAACGCAGGATCAGATTCTATTGGATAAGTATAACTGTAAGGGCCATAAAAATTAACTTCGGCAAATGGTGGAGCCGGGGCAGGGGAAGGGTCAGGCACATCATAACTTGCACCATTAAGGGGATGAAACCATTCGTATACTAATACATCTCCATCGGGATCAGTTGCAGCATGATCGAAATTAAATGGGTAGTTTCCACAAATAACAATAGGTGGAAAGTTGCTGAAACTCGCACTTGAATTTATCACGGTTCCCGGATCAGGAATATGCTGAGTATAGGTTGCACCGGTGGCAACGGGATCTACAATATTGATAATTGTTGTATTTCTGCAACAGCGCTGGTATACCAGATCGTAACCCCCAACACTGGGTGGCAGATTAATATTTCCGATATAAATTGCCTCCTGTACGCAAAGGTCGGGCACTTCCGTAATGCATGGATTAGTAAGATCAGGATCTAAATTTTCGGAACCCGGAAAACTCACAACCAGACTATCAACCAGCACCCCTGCTGCATTGTAAACATAAATTTGGAGGGGATTATCGAAGGGAGCAGCTTCTGCAGCAGAACAATCGCGGTAGATCTTGAGTGTAATTTCAAAATTATTTCCTGTGAGACGGGTGTAAATCATTTCACCACCAATGATATGATAGGCAAATACACTACTCCCTGCACACAAAATAAAAAATAATATGACCAACCGCCTTCTCAATACCTGAATTTCAAGTTTAAAGTTAATTAAATTAAGGAAGAATACTGTTAAAGTTTATCATAAAATTGTAAAGAAAGATAAAAGCTGTAAAAGGATTTTTAAGTTGATTTAACTTTTTATTATGGTTTCAATTTTTATCTTAGCGGTTCATTACATTGGATTAACGCAAATGTGTATATACCCGTTGCCTTATTAGCGCTAACCAAGGTGCAAATTTTTTTTATGAAAAAATACACTTTATTTATTTTTACCACACTATTAGCTATTTCCGGTATTACCCAAACTACTTTTCCTGTAAATGGTGTATTTGATGTTCGTGAAAAAACATACGCATTTATTAACGCAGCACTTATTATCGATCCAAATACAAAAATTGAAAATGGAACGCTGGTAATTAAAGAAGGAAAAATTGTAGAAGCAGGAATTGTAGTTGCCCCAAAAGATGCGGTGATAATTGATGTTAAAGGAAAATTTATTTATCCATCCTTTATCGATCTGGATGTTGATTATGGCATAACCGGGAAAGTAAATCCCCCCTCCGGACAGGGACCTCAAATGGAAAATAATTTTAATTCTGCTTTGAACTGGAATCAGGCAATTACACCTGAATTTAATGCCTATCAAAATTTTGTTCCCGATACCTCTAAAAATAAATCGTTCAGAAGCTGTGGCATAGGTGCAGTAATAACACATCGCAACGATGGAATTATGCAGGGAAGTGGTGCATTGGTTTTATTGGGTGATGAAGCTGCAGGAAAAATGCTGATTAAAGAAAAGGTGAGTGATCATTATGCCTTCAGAAAAGGAAGCTCCACACAAAATTATCCTTCCTCCGAAATGGGGAGTATTGCATTATTGCGACAAACATTTTTAGATGCCGACTGGTACGCAAAAGGAGGGAACGGAATTGAAAAAAATATTTCTCTGGAGTCGCTCAATCAAAATAAAACACTGGTGCATTTTTTTAATACACATGATAAACTTGAAATAATACGTGCCGATAAAATAGGGGATGAATTCAATTTACAATTTATAATTAAAGGAAACGGAGATGAATATCAGCGCATCAGTGAAATAAAAAATACAAATGCACCATTAATTATTCCGGTAAATTATCCAAAAACTCCGGATGTAAGCGATCCTTTTGATGCAGAATTACTCACAATGGCCGATCTTAAACACTGGGAAATGGCTCCGGCTAACTGCAGTTATCTAGAAAAACAAGGGATACAATTTTGTTTGACTGCGGCAGGATTGGAAAATAAAAATGATCTTTTAAAAAATGTGCGCAAGGCAGTTCAGTATGGATTAACAGAAAAAACCGCATTGGCTGCATTAACTACCACTCCGGCGCAATTTATTAATGCACAAAATGAATTGGGAACGCTTACTAAAGGCAAGATTGCAAATTTTATAATTACCTCCGGAAATATTTTTGAGGAAGAAACGGTGATCTATCAGAACTGGGTGAATGGTCAACAATATATCATTCAAAAACCAATGGAAAATGATGTAAGAGGAATATATAAATTTACCGTTGACAACAGAATATATGGATTAGTGATAAAGGGTAAAGCTGATGCGCCTGAATTTGCAGTAATTAAAAATACAGATACTGTTAAAGCAGCGGGAAGTATTAATAACGAAAATATTTCTATCACCTTTTCTGATGGACTGGATAATATCAGACTTGCAGGATGGGCTAAAGAACGATCGTTTTCTGGAAAGGGACAATTAAATGATAAATGGATAAACTGGAATGCTGAATACACTAATGTATATGTAGAGAAAAAAGAAGATGAAAAAGCCGATAGTTTAGTGCAAACAGGGACTGTTATTTATCCTTTTACTGCTTATGGCTGGACAGAAAAACCCAAACAAAAAGAAATTTTAATAACAAATACCACAATTTGGACAAATGAAAGTGAGGGTATATTGAAGAATTATGATGTGTTGATCTCCAACGGTAAAATATTAAAAGTAGGAAAAAATATTTCTGCCAAAAACGCAACAATAATTGATGGAACAAATAAACACCTAACAGCCGGAATAATTGATGAACACTCGCATATAGCCATTTCCGACGGGGTAAATGAAGGTACACAATCGAGCAGTGCGGAAGTGCGAATTGGAGATGTGGTGGATTGTGATGATATTAATATTTATCGTCAACTTAGTGGTGGCGTAACGAGTTCGCATTTATTGCATGGTTCCGCAAATGCGGTTGGTGGGCAAACTCAACTGATTAAATTGCGCTGGGGACTTTCGCCGGAAGAAATGAAATTTCAGAATTGGGATGGATTTATAAAATTCGCTTTGGGAGAAAATGTAAAACAGTCGAATTGGGGCGATTTTAATACCATTCGTTTTCCGCAAACAAGAATGGGTGTTGAACAGGTGTATGAAGATATTTTTACCCGTGCGGAGGAATATTTAATCGCAAAAAAGGATGTGACCAAAATAACAAGAACAGATCTGGAATTAGAAGCGATAGCGGAAATATTAGAAGAAAAAAGATTTATTACTTGTCATAGTTACGTACAAAGTGAAATTAATATGCTGATGAAATTAGCAGATAAACACAATTTTACCGTAAATACTTTCACACATATTTTAGAAGGATATAAGGTTGCCGATAAAATGAAAGAACATGGCGCTGGAGGATCTACTTTTTCTGATTGGTGGGCTTATAAATATGAGGTGATGGAAGCAATTCCGCAAAATCCAACATTGATGAATAATGAAGGTGTGGTTACGGCAATTAATTCTGATGATGCTGAAATGGCAAGGCGATTAAATCAGGAAGCGGCAAAATCGATTAAATATGGAGGAATGAGTGAGGAGGATGCATTAAAAATGGTAACATTAAATCCTGCGAAATTATTGCATATCGACGATCGGGTTGGAAGTATTAAGGAAGGAAAGGATGCGGACATAGTTTTATGGAGCGACAATCCACTCAGTATTTATGCAATAGCAGAAAAAACAATGGTCGACGGAATTATTTATTACGATCGTTCGGCAGATGATCTATTACAGGAAAACATGGGAAAGGAACGCAATCGTATTATTGCTAAAATGATAGCAGAAAAAAATGGCGGCGCACCAACAATTCCTGTTGTAGGTAAAGAACAAAAATTATATGATTGTGAGGATGTGGAAGATCTTATGAAAGGAAATTAATATTGTTAATAAAAATAAAGTTCAACATTAATAAAAACTGAAAAATGAATATTCAATTAAGAAATATAAAAATTAAATTATCAGCAATGTTAATTTTAATTACTGCCGCGCTCTCTGCACAAAAAGTGCCTGTGGTAATTTCCAATGCAACAATTCATGTAGGAAATGGCAGTGTGATCGAAAACGGATTGGTGATAATTCAGGATGGAATTTTACAATATGCAGGAGTGAAAAAAGAATCCGGATACAATGATAATTCGGCAACCATGATTGATGCAACCGGTAAACATATTTATCCCGGTATTATTGCAATGAATAACCAGCTTGGATTGAAGGAAATTGAAGCTGTGCGTGCTACACGGGATGCGTACGAGGTAGGACAATTTAACCCGAATATAAGATCAATTATTGCCTACAATACCGATTCGAAAGCAATTCCCACACTTAGAACAAATGGCATTTTATTATCGCAGGTTATCCCCGATGGTGGAATAATTTCCGGACAAAGCAGTGTAGTTAAAATGACGGGATGGAATTGGGAGGATGCTGCAGTTAAAATGGATAATAACATGCATATGTATTGGCCAGGTTATTATGGATATGATTATCAGAAAGGGGAATATAAAAAGAGCGATACCTACGAAAACGAAGTGATAACAATTAAAAATTTCTTTGAGGAGGCAAAAGCATATTGCAGTGCATCTGAACATGCCGTAAAAAATTTGCGTTTTGAAGCAATGCGAAAAATTTTCAACGGCGAGCAAAAATTATTTATTGATGCTAATAATGCAAAACAAATAATTGGAGTGGTAGATTTTGCAAAAAGTTATCAGTTAAAAATTGTGCTTGTAGGGGGGCGACAAAGTTATCATGTATTGGATCTTTTAAAAGAAAATAATATTCCTGTACTGCTGGAATGCACGCATGAGCTTCCGGGATTGGAAGGGGATCCTATTGATCTGCCGTTTAAATTACCCTCTATTTTATTAAGGGCCGGAATAGAGTGCGGCCTCAGTGTGAGTAATGAAGGAGGAAGTTTCTGGAACATGCGAAATCTGCCTTTTAATGCAGGCTCAGCTGTTGCCTATGGAATATCAAAAGAAGAAGCATTAAAAATGATCACGCTTACCAATGCAAAATTTCTTGGAATTGAAAAAAATTACGGTACACTGGAAACAGGAAAAAGTGCAACCTTATTTATTAGCGAAGGAGATGTTTTAGATATGAGAACAAGCAGAATAACCAATATTTATATTAACGGAGAAAAAACTCCCGTTACAAACTGGCAAACAGACCTGAGCAAAAAGTATGAACAGAAATACGGTATTGAAATAAAGTGATATTACAGATTATTCACGGATTCTTTTTTGGGTTCCACTGATTTACTTACCATTTATACAATATAACCCTCTGCGTTCTCTGCACCTCTGCGAACCCTGACTGGCTGATGAGTTGAGCAGGAAGTAGGGAAAAAAGGGGGTCACATTCATTTTCTTGGGAGTGACAACCTATTCCATTAGAATTACAAGTTCCTTAATAGTTCAATTGTTTATTTAAAAATCAAAATATAGCTCCTATTGATTAATTACGGTTACATCAAAATTTGCTACCTTTTTCTTGTTAAAAAGGTAGCACCAAAAAACAAGGGCTGCACCATGCAGCTTTAATGTCCCTAATGCTTGCCACCCGGAGCGAAAAAGGCGCCACAACAAAATTGTAATTAATTACTTCGATTGAAGTTAAATGATTTAATCAAATATCTCCATCTCAAAATAGTGGCGCTTATTTTCGCTCAAATCCACTACCATTTAAGATTTTATTGTGTTGTGGCTGCGCATAAGGGACATTAAAGCTACATGCTGAGGCCCAATTTCAGCTTCGGCAACCAGTACGGAGGAATAAACTATTAGTCGAATATTAAATAAGTGGCCATTATGTAAAAATTGTATAACATAGAAAATAATTTTTACATAATGGAATTTATCTCAATTTTCAATTTTTATTAATATAGTCCTCAACTTTTAAAACTGACCCAAAAAAGGGAGCAGTATTAAAAGTTTGGTACTATCCTCGATACCAAGGAAAATAGCCCTCTGCGTTCTCTGCACCTCTGCGTGCCCAACGACATCAGCAGGCGGAAAAAACTTCACTAAAAAATCCCGCTGTAAGCGGGATTTTTTAGTGAATGCGGAGAGACAGGGATTCGAACCCTGGATACCCTTTTGGAGTATACACACTTTCCAGGCGTGCTCCTTCAACCACTCGGACATCTCTCCTTTTGGCTGCAAAATTACGGTTTAAACCTTGAATATTCGAGTTGCATTTGATTCTGTTGCCTCTAAAAGCTCCTGTTCTGAAGTATTAAGTATTTCACTAAGCCTTTTTAGCACATATTTAAGATAGGCTGGTTCATTTCTTTTTCCTCGAAAGGGAACGGGTGCCAGGTAAGGGGAATCGGTTTCTAAAACCAGATAAGAAATATGTTCCTTTTTCAATACGGTATCTAAACCTCCGTTTTTAAATGTGGCAACTCCGCCAATTCCCGCATAAAATCCGAGCGCAATAATTTTTTCTAATTGTTCAGTGGTTCCTGAAAAACAATGAAAAATTCCGTTGAGGTTTTCATCCTTGTGTTTTGCGATCAATTCAATGCAATCATCAACTGCATTTCGGGAATGAATAATGATGGGTAATTTATATTTTTTTGCCAGTTCAATTTGAAATTCGAAGGCAATTTTTTGTTCCTTAATTAAACTGATATCCCAAAAATAATCGAGACCACATTCTCCTATTCCGTAAAATTTGTATCGAGAATCCCTTAAATATTGTGTTATCAACTCAAGTTCTTCTGCATAATTCTCCTTTACACTGCATGGATGTAAACCCATCATCGGATAACAAAAATTAATTTCTTTGGCACATAGTTGCAACATCGAAGTAATGGAATCTCTGTCGATATTAGGTAAAAATATTTTTGTAACACCCGTTTCCTTTGCACGTAATATTATATCATTCCGATCAAGGTCGAACTCCGGTAAATAAATATGTGCATGTGTATCTGTCATTGATTATTAAATTATTTCTGTGTTCAGATATCCATTTTATCAAATACATATCCTTCATTTGAAAAATGTTCCAACACCAAAGGCAAACTTTTTAATACTCTGTCTTTTGCTTTCAAACTATCGTGAAAAACTATTATGCTTCCCTCCACAGCTTTATCGATAACATTTTTTGTGCATTTTGCGGCGTCGGCATCCGTATCAAAATCTCCACTCAAAACATCCCACATTATGATTTTATATTGTTTTTTTAATTCCTGAATTTGTTGAAATCCTATCCTTCCATAGGGTGGTCGGAATAATGGAGTGGAAAATTTAAGATCACAAAGTCTAACATCCTCAACATAGGTTTCCAAATCAGTTTTCCATCCGTTCAGATGGTGATAAGTGTGATTGCCAATTGCATGTCCTTCCTCCATCACTTTTTCAAAAATATTTCTATTTTGACTGATATTTTCACCAATACAAAAAAAAGTAGCAGCGGCATTGTAGGATCTCAAAATATGTAATATCTCCTCAGTTACCAAAGGAATAGGACCGTCGTCGAAAGTGATATATAATGTATTCTTCTTTTTAATATCCCAGATTAGACTCGGATAAATGGTTTTTAAATAAAAAGGTGTTTTTACAAAATACATCGCTGCAAACTTAGCCAAAATCGTGCGGGATTTAACAATTTGATAATCCGCGACTTATATTTTGATAATTCACAACCTGAACATAGGTAGATTAAATGCGATAAAAATATTTTCCTTCCTACTGCTATTGATTCACATTTCAGTTTTAAGGGGTTAAATTTGCAGCAGGAATAATGAACATGGAGAAAAAAGTACGATTGCGGTACGCACCAAGTCCAACCGGTGCACAACATTTGGGCGGTATCAGAACTGCATTATATAATTATTTATTCGTAAAAAAAACGGGTGGCTCATTAATTCTGCGCATTGAAGATACTGATCAGGCAAGGTATGTTCCGGGAGCGGAGGAATATGTGATCAACAGTTGTAAATGGGCGGGAATTGAATTTGACGAGGGTGTTCATGTTGGCGGCCCTTATGCGCCATACCGCCAAAGTGAAAGACAGGAGATATATAAAAAGTACGTATACGAACTGATAGAAAAAGGAAATGCCTATTACGCATTCGACACACCCGAAGAACTGGAAGAAATGCGAAATCGCATGACAGAACAGGGCAATCCTTCCCCTGCTTATGACCATATTACCCGACAGTATATGAAAAATTCTGTGTCACTTTCCAAAGATGAAGTGGACAGAAGACTTTCAAATGGCGATCCATTTGTAATCCGAATTAAAATGCCGCGCAACGAAGAAATAAAATTTAATGACCTGATCCGTGGTTGGGTCACTTTTAATTCTTCACAATTGGACGATAAGGTATTATTTAAAAGTGATGGAATGCCAACTTATCATTTGGCAAATGTAGTGGACGACTATTTAATGAAAATAACACATGTTGTAAGAGGGGAGGAATGGTTGCCAAGTGCGCCAACTCATGTTATGACTTATAAAATGTTTGGATGGGAAAATGAAATGCCTCACTTTGCACATTTACCCCTTATTTTAAAACCCGAAGGCAATGGAAAACTCAGCAAACGCGATGGCGATAAATATGGTTTTCCTTTATATTCTTTAGATTGGAAAGAACAAGGTATTTCTGGCTTAAAAGAAAAGGGTTTTTTACCTGAGGCATATATTAATTTTATTGCTTTTTTAGGATGGAATCCCGGAACAGATCAGGAAGTATTTACTAAGGAAGAATTAATAAATGCATTCAGTTTTGAAAGAATAGGCAAATCGGGTGCTCGTTTCGACCCTGAGAAGGCTAAGTGGTTCAATCAACAACATTTGAAATTAAAAACGGGTGCCGAACTGGCAGAACTGATAAAACCCTATCTTATTGAAAAAAATGTAACAGTTGACCCCGACTATTTAATAAAGGTTTGTGAAGCAATGAAGGAAAGGGCAGTTTTTATTCCGGATCTTTATGAACTGGGAACCTTCTTTTTTGAAGATATTACTAAATTTGATGAGGAAACCATTAAAAAGAAATGGAAACCTGAAAAAAGAGAAATCTTTGTAAATTTGATAAATAAAATTGAAGCAATTGCTAATTTTACAGAACACGAGATAGAAACATCTATAAAAGATTTTATGAAAGAAAATAATTTAGGAATGGGTGAGGTGATGCCTATTTTTAGAGTAGCTTTGGCGGGAGGATTGCAAGGTCCACCTGTTTTTACCATGATGGATGTTTTAGGGAAAAAAAAATCTGTTGACCGTTTGCATAATTCAATAAAAATATTTGATACCTTTCACTGAAAATTGCAGTAAGCCATATGCCTAAGAAAAAACCTTTAGAAGGGAAACCCGAAGTTCATAAAGATCTGGATGGCTTCGAAATGAATATTAATGAATTTGGAGAGATAACTACCAATACGGATATCGACAAACTCAATAAATTCCTTAATAAGAATGTAGAGGACAAAAAATTTAAGGGTCTCGAAGAATTACCGTACGCCAAACTCGGTGATGAAGAAGATGATGATGATGCGGAAGATACCAAAGAAGAAGCAGAAGATCTTACCGAAATAAGCGATGAGTTTGAAGAATTCCGTCAGTTCAACGATAAGGATTTTAAGGATGAATTCGACTTTGACGACAAGGACGAAAAAGATGCCTATGCCTTCGATGAAGGCAAACATATGTATGAAGATATTGATGATGACGATACCGGCAAAAAGAAAAAAGCAAAAGACGATGAGGAGGAGGATGATTTTGATGAAGAAGATACTATTGATGATCTGGCCGACGAATTTGGAGAGGAAGACAATTACAATATTGATGATGGCGACCTAGATGAAAAATATTGATCAACCGAAACCAACACAGTGTTTTCAAATACTTATAAAGCGCCGGAATTCCGGCGCTTTTTTTAATTTAAAAATTCAGATAAAAATCGCGGGTTAATTGTTTGTATTCCTCGGTAAAATTATTGAGGCCTTCATTTTCAATTATCAGGTCTGCATTAAAAGTGTTTACAGGATACCTAACTATCTCCAATAAAAAACGTTTTGCTGCCTGTCCTGCTTTGGTATAAACCGTTGTTTTACGTTTACAATATAATCCGGCTGAGTCCACTTGAGCCATAATATTTTTGCCTTCCTCCAATGGTAAAATCAGATTTAAACTACCCCTGTCGGCAAGACATTTTATTGCAACTTCAATTAATTGCTCAAATGGCAAATGTTCAGCATCTCTTGCTTTTTTCCGTTGTTCATTTTCAATTTTCCATCCTTTAATAAAATAAGGAGGATTACAGGAAATGATAGCAAACTTTTTTTTATTGGAAATGATATAATCCTCCAAAGCAATATGCTCCATCCGAATTCTATTTTTCCATTCTGTATTTTCAGCATTTCCCCTGGCCTGTAAAACTGCAGCTTCGTCAATATCAATTGCCTCTATTGAAGCGCTCGGAAATTTTTGAGCCAACATCAGCGCTATTAATCCTGTTCCGGTGCCGATATCCAAAATATTGGTAACATTCTCCGCTTTTGATATCCAAGCGCCGAGCAATACTCCGTCGGTACCAACTTTCATGGAAGTTATGTTTTGATCTATGGAAAATTGTTTAAATCGAAATATACTCATGTACAGAATTTGCAAAAATCATCAATCATTTGCATAACAATTGACACCTTTAAGATATAAAACGATAATTTTGAAAAATATTCTCCTCTTACTATCCCTTTTATTGATCTTAACCATATAAATTAATGCCCAATTAACGGTTACTGCCGAATTGGACGAGAACACCTTCCTCTATTCACTTGCCGGTCCCGGATCCTAAATTTGTAAATGTATCTAAGGAGAACAAGGCAGCAAAAAAGATATTTGATCATTTAACGCCATCGCTTCAAAGGGAAATTATTCGATATATCCATAATCTGAAAACGTAAGAGCGTTTAGATCATTATGTATGAAATGCGATACAATTCTTGTATCGCAAACGAGTTCGGTTTGCAAGAGACAGACCCTGGACCCTAAATTTGCCGGCACCTGCCTACCACCGGAATAACCATCGGAATAAAATATGATGTAATGTCATCAAAAGCCTATATTCATTGATTATTAACCATCGGAATAACTAACGGAATTATAAATTTTTTATGTATTTTTGTTTTATGCCGAACAATATTGACTTTTATACAACGGTGGATAGCATGGAACCTTTGTTTCCAGATGATGCTTCCCGGGAATTGGAAGCATTGGCAATTGAGCTTATTGAAAAAGCAGGCAAACTTTCCGGGGTTTTAAATCCAATAACGCGTGTTGCCCTGGGTGATTTTCTAAGGCCAATGAACAGTTATTATTCCAATTTAATTGAAGGTCACGACGCCCACCCGTTAGATATAGAGAGGGCTTTAAATAATGATTTTTCGAAGGATAAAATAAATAGGGATTTACAGAAAGAAGCATTAGCACATATAAATCTTCATAAATATATTACGGAAAAATATGCATCCGGAGTTGAAATCAGAAACCCTGCTTCCGGTGAATTTCTTAAAGAGATACACAAAAAATTTTACGACCATCTACCCGAAGAATTCAAATTTGCAAAATCGAAAGACAATAAAAAATTAAAGGTTACACCAGGTGAATTTAGAAAAGCTGAAGTTGAAGTGGTAAAGCATATAGCACCATTTTCTGCATCAATTGATTTGTTTGCGCATAGATTTCAAAATTTTTACAACCCTACAAATGCAAATAATAAATCGAAAATTAAAAGAATAATTTCTATTGCTGCATCACATCACCGATTAGCATGGATTCATCCATTTTTAGATGGTAACGATCGCGTGGTAAGGTTGTTTTCTGATGCTTGTTTTATGTACGAAGGTTTGGATGCTTTTGGTCTTTGGTCAATTTCACGTGGGTTAGCACGTTCAAACAATAATTATAAATCGCATCTCGCAAACGCAGATCAGATAAAACTGAATAATTATGATGGCCGTGGAAATTTATCGAATAAATATCTTATTGAATTTTGCGGTTACTTTTTAAAAGTGGCTATTGACCAGATTACTTTTATGACGAAAGTAATTGATGCCGAAACTATGGCAAACCGTTTGGATGCCTTTGGTGAATTAATGGCTTTAAGAAATTACTTTAAGCCGGAAGCAAAATATATTTTAACCGAACTTTTTTTAAAGGGTAAAATTTCGAAATCTGATGGTATGCGTATCACAAACACCTCCGATAAAACAATAAAAATTATTGCCGAAAGTTTGATAAAATTGGAATTGCTTTATACAAAAAAGGAGGGCATACACATGATGTATTATGCAAAATATCCAATTAAATTTTCCCCGTTGTTGTTTCCCGGACTATACCCCTGTGATAAAGAAATTGATATGATGAATATTATTTGAATTGAGGTGATCCATAGAAAATATCCGGTAATACCTTAACGTTATTTCAAAAACGCCATAATGAAAAACCCTTTACTCCTCATTTGTGCAACAATCATTCTTCTTGCAAACAATCTAACTGCGAAAACTCAAACGCATGAATTTATTTCAGATAAGTTTAACTGCTCCTACGAAACTGAAAGAGGCAGATTACAGGGTAAATACATTTCGTATTACCCAAATGGCATTAAAAAAGCAGAAGGAATATTTGAAAATAATTACAGAAGTGGTAACTGGAAGCTTTGGGATTCAACAGGAATATTAAAAATGCAACGATATTATAGAAACCCTTTCGAATATGATATTTTATTACCGGATGAATCGGCGGATCTGCCTGTTAATTTATTGGTTCCACCAATTTATACGCTGCGATATAACAACGAAAATTATTATGAAAATTTTATCGTAGACGAATCCATGATAATTTGGGCGAAAAGAATATGGAGATGGATACCGATGGAAAACAATGAATTATTGTTTCAAAACAATGTTATGTTTAACACCTTAAACAACAATGTTCTGAATGGAAATATCAAAGCATATAACAGTGTGAACGATATTTTCAATAAAGAATTAAATATCACCGATATCGATACTGCTAATCTGCAAATAATTGCTTTTAAAATAAAAGAAGATCATTTTTTTGATAACAAACGTTTTGTGAGTGAAAGCAGGATATTAGGAATCTGCCCTGTTGCATTTAATGCAATTTCGAAGGATACGATTGATCTTTATTGGGTCCCTTTTTCTGCAACTAGAAAATATTTAGCGGCTTCAGTCATGCCTCAACATTCTGAAAAAGAATCCATCAATTCGCTCGATGACCTATTTTTCTTTCGCAATTTTAATAGCTCCATTTACAAGGAGGCCAATATCTATAACAGAACAATTGCTGATTATAAATCAGGACCAGACATTGTTAAAGAAGCAGAGAAAATAGAAATTAATTTAATTGAATCTGAACATGCCCTTTGGTTGAGTTTTTGATTTCTAAATTCCAGGTTTGAAGTTTTCAGCATTATATTGTTAAGCAGGAAGAACACCTTAAAAAGAAATCATTTAAAGAAGAATACGTTGACTTTCTGCATAAATTTGGAATGAGATTCGAAGAGTGGCAATTGTTTGATTGGATCGAATGCTAATTTATTAACCTCAATGTATTTGCTGTGTGTATTATAATGCAACCCCCTCCCGGTGTTATTTCCCATGCCGAATCTCCACTCACCAAATTGTCGATAGTCATTAGTCAGGAGTAATAACATCCATCCATCGAAATGCATCTCATTACTCATTACTCATTACTCATTACTCATTCCATAAATCTTAAGTTTTGATTCTGCTGTAATGCCAACTCACCACTCCCCACTCACCACTCCCCAAATTGTCGATAGTCATTAGTCAGGAGTAACAACATCCATCCATCGAAATGCATCTCATTACTCATTACTCATTCCATAAATCTTAAGTTTTGATTCTGCTGTAATGCCAACTCACCACTCCCCAAATTGTCGATAGTCATTAGTCAGGAGTAACAACATCCATCCATCGAAATGCATCTCATTACTCATTACTCATTACTCATTCCATAAATCCTAAGTTTTGATTCTGCTGTAATGCCAACTCCCCACTCCCCAAATTGTCGATAGTCATTAGTCAGGAGTAACAACATCCATCCATCGAAATGCATCTCATTACTCATTACTCATTACTCATTCCATAAATCCTAAGTTTTGATTCTGCTGTCATGCCGACTCCCCACTCCCCAAATTGTCAAAAGTCATTAGTCAGGAGCAATAACATCCATCCATCAAAATGCATCTCATAACTCATAACTCATTACTCATTCCATAAATCTTAAGTTTTGATTCTGCTGTAATGCCAACTCACCACTCCCCAAATTGTCGATAGTCATTAGTCAGAAGTAACAACATCCATCCATCGAAATGCATCTCATTACTCATAACTCATTACTCATTCCATAAATCCTAAGTTTTGATTCTGCTGTAATGCCCACTCCCCACTCCCCAAATTGTCGATAGTCATTAGTCAGAAGTAACAACATCCATCCATCGAAATGCATCTCATTACTCATTACTCATTACTCATTTCATAAATCCTAAGTTTTGATTCTGCTGTAATGCCAACTCACCACTCCCCACTCACCACTCCCCAAATTGTCGATAGTCATTAGTCAGGAGTAACAACATCCATCCATCGAAATGCATCTCATTACTCATTACTCATTTCATAAATCCTAAGTTTTGATTCTGCTGTAATGCCAACTCCCCACTCCCCAAATTGTCGATAGTCATTAGTCAGGAGTAACAACATCCATCCATCAAAATGCATCTCATTACTCATTACTCATTACTCATTCCATAAATCTTAAGTTTTGATTCTGCTGTAATGCCAACTCACCACTCCCCACTCACCACTCCCCAAATTGTCGATAGTCATTAGTCAGGAGTAACAACAT